>PPYE01106189.1_pt1 | contig 70564 bp, 61 predicted proteins | sample 1559881 | NCBI WGS metagenome assembly PPYE01 (sample SAMN08240022, study PRJNA423297) | Human gut metagenome, whole genome shotgun sequencing project. | reverse complement strand
ATCTCATAAAATGCAAAATGTCAATAAAAAATCTGAAAAAATAAAATAATTTAAAAAATATGCAATAAATATAAAATGCAAATAAAAAAATAGAGAAATATATAAATTGAACGAATGAATAGACAAACAATAATGCTCTTGGGAGAGCATTTAAGCTTGAAATGCGTGTGAGCAGATGATAAAGTGAATGTATTATAACTGAAAAGACGAAAGAAAGGATTGGTAGAACAAATGGAAGTAAAAAACTGGATATATGAAGAATTCCCTGAATATACAGAAAAAGTAGAAGGTGCAGTCCGGATTTCGGCTACAGGAAATGAAATGGGCGTTTATTACAGACCGGATATTGAGTATGCAAAGATAGATGGAGTGCCATTACATCTGCAGGTTCTGGAACCGTTTAGCAGAAATGAGCCAGAAAAATTCTATCCTTGCCTGGTGTTTGTACAGGGATCTGCATGGATGAAGCAGGATGTATATAAAAGCTGCCCGATGTATGCACGCCTGGCAGCAAAAGGATATGTGGTTGCAGTCTGTGAATACCGTCATTCAGGGATTGCTGCATTTCCGGCGCAGATCCAGGATGCGAGGAATGCAATCCGGTTTATGAAGAGGAATGGGCAGAGCTGGCATGCAGATGTGAAGAATATTTTCATCGGTGGATGTTCGTCGGGAGGTCATACTGCAGTATTTGCCGGAATGTTAAAAGAGAATGATCCGATGGATGCAAGTATTTATCCGGACACAGATGCTTCTGTGAAAGGAATCCTTGATTATTATGGTTCTGTAAATCTATTAGAAGATGATTATTATCCAAGTACAATAAATCACCATCTGCCGGACAGTCCGGAAGGAAGGGTGATGGGTGGTGCTGATATGCGGAAGGATGTTAAGCTCAGAGAAAAGGGAACGGCAGAGTGCTATATTACGCCGGATACTGATCTGCCACCGGTGATGATTGTGCATGGAACAAAGGACCGGACGGTAAGTACCGTGCAGAGCGTAAACCTTTATCATAAATTGAAAGCATGCGGAAAAGATGCAGAGCTTTATCTGATTGCGGGCGCAGATCACGGCGGAGCGGAGTTCTGGACGGATGAGATGTGTGAAATTGCAGATTGTTTTATGAAAACATGCATGAATAAAGAAAGGTAGTTTAAAAAGTTTAGTGATCGTCTTTGGTGTTGCTTTTTGGTGTATTGAGACCGGTAGCGGTAGAATTTACATTTTATCTGGCAATTCTGTTTGGGATCATTGGTGTTATATAAGTTGTTTATGGATAAAATCCCAATTGTAAGTTCATGGTTGGCATGATAAGATGATACCATGAATTTACAAAGGAGAAGACTATGAATCACTATACTGGATATGAATTATTGTGGCTCTTTTTCATTTATTCTTTTGGTGGCTGGGTATTGGAAACGATATCGGCAACATTGAAACAGAAAAAGTTCGCCAACCGTGGTCTGGTTAACGGACCATTCTGTGTATTGTATGGTCTGACAGCAGTTGCGATGACGATTGGTCTGCAGGAGCTTCGCGGAGTCTGGCTGTTCATCTTTGCGGCAGTCTATGCGACAGTGGCAGAATGGGTCAGTGGTCATCTGATTGAAAAAGCGTTTAAGGCAAGATGGTGGGACTATTCAGACATCAAATGGAACCTGGATGGATATATCTGTCTTCCGGTTTCGTTGTTTTGGGGTGCGCTCGGTTATCTTGCTGTAAGATGGTGCAATGGGATCACGCTGATTTTGTTACATCTCTTGCCGAAGCTTTTGATGCATATTGTACTTCTGATATTGATCGGGGTACTTTTTATTGATATCTTTGGTTCCTTTATGCTACTTACCGGAAAGAGTAAAAATCCGGAGCGATGGATCGCAACGGATGCCGGGATAGACAAGATCAGTGCCAGGATTGCAGGAAAGATTGTCAGAAGCCTGGAAAAGCGTCTGAAAAGGGCATACCCAAAGGCAAGGAAGGTCGAAGAGGCAATCCGGGAAGAGGATGAAGAAGAGGTATTCGCAAAAGGATGCGGCTTTTATAAAATCGTGATGCTGTTTATGATCGGTGCTTTTCTGGGAGATATCACGGAAACAATTTTCTGCCGTGTGACGGCAGGGGTATGGATGAGCAGAAGCAGTGTGGTCTGGGGACCGTTCAGCATTGTCTGGGGACTTGCAATCGCACTTGTTACGGCACTTTTATACAAGTATAAGGATAAAGGGGATCGTTTTCTATTCCTTACGGGGACACTGCTTGGTGGTGTGTATGAGTATCTCTGTAGCGTGTTTACGGAACTTGTATTTGGAAAAGTGTTCTGGGATTACAGCAAGATCCCGTTTAACCTGGGAGGACGAATTAATCTGCTTTACTGTTTTTTCTGGGGAATTGCTGCAGTTGTATGGTTTAAAATATTATTTCCACCTGTGGAAAAATGGATTGAAAAAATACCGGCAGTTGCAGGAAAGCTTTTGACCTGGTTTTTATTAGTATTTATGGTCTGCAATATTTTGGTATCCTGTGTGGCACTGGTAAGATACGATGAAAGAGGAAATGGTGTACAGGCGACGAATGTTGTCCAGAAGTGGGTGGATGTGCATTATGATGATGCGAAGATGAAAATGATTTACCCGAATGCGAAGACGACGGAATCAAAGAAATAAATGAAAACATATTGACAAATTTCTATATGAAGAGTAAGATGCAATTAAAGAGCCGGTGTAAGAAATGAATTGCACCGGTTAAAAAATGGAAAATACATAGAAACATTTCTATATTTCTATGGGAAGGAGAGCAAATGAAAGCAGTAAAGACCGGATGGGATTTTTTTCAGGATCAGATCCTTGGAATGCGCTGGCTAAAGGATCTGGTTGGAAAACTTCTTGCCAAAGCCGGATTGGGAGAGGGGAGATTTCCGGGCGAATTTCTCCATTTTTTCCTGTATGATATCATCAAAATTTTTGTGTTGCTTGCAGTGCTGATCTTTTTGATATCGTATATTCAAAGCTATTTTCCACCGGAGAGAAGCAGGAAGATCATGGGAAGATTTCATGGAATCTGGGCGAATCTGATCGGGGCACTTCTTGGGACGGTGACACCGTTCTGCTCCTGTTCATCAATTCCGATTTTTATGGGATTTACCAGTGCGGGGCTGCCGCTTGGAGTTACCTTTTCGTTTCTGATTTCATCTCCGATGGTAGATCTGGGATCACTGGTTCTGCTGATGAGTGTCTTTGGAGGGAAGATCGCATTTGCGTATGTAATCGTTGGGCTGGTCATAGCGGTTGCCGGGGGAACGATCATTGAGAGAATGCATATGGAAGATCAGGTGGCAGATTTTATCCGCCAGGCACCGAATGTGGAGGTAGATTCACCGTCACTTACATTGGCAGACCGTATGGATTATGCCAAAAATCAGGTTGTGGTTACCGTTAAAAAGGTAGCCCCGTATATCGTTGCCGGGGTTATTATTGGGGCAGCTATCCACAATCTGATCCCAGAGCATATCGTTCGCAGCATTCTTGGAAAGCAGACCTGGTATGCAGTGCCACTGGCAACAGCAGTAGGTGTTCCGATGTATGCAGATATTTTCGGAACCATCCCGGTTGCAGAAAGCCTGCTGGCAAAAGGCGCAGGACTTGGAACGATTCTTTCGTTTATGATGGCAGTGACAACTCTTTCATTTCCATCTATGGTAATGCTGTCAAAAGCGATCAAGAAAAAACTGCTCGGAACATTCATTGGGATTGTCTGTATCGGAATAATCATTGTGGGGTATGGGGGAAATGTGATAATATAGGGGAGCAGCAACGCTGCGGAGCAATCCGTAATATTATCAAAGTAGTGGGGAAAATCCAAATATCATTCATGCTTGCATGAAAAGGAAAAGATTTACATTACCCGAGGTGACAGAAAAATGCAGATAGATTATGAAAAATATGCCCGTATATTCAAAGTGATGTCGGATCCGAAACGTCTGAAGATCATCGACATGTTATCTGGAGGAGAATTATGCGCCTGCAAGATCCTGGAGGAATTTCACATCACACAGCCAACCTTATCACATGATATGAAGTTGATGTGTGATCTGGGAATTGTAAAGGCACGCAAGGAAGGAAAATGGATGCAGTATTCTCTGGATCTGGATGTGATGAATGAGGTTTATAAGACGGTTGGGCGGCTGATGATCCCGGGAGATTATGCAGGGCTTTTAAATTGCAATTGTAATACAGAAAAGGAAGAAAAATAAGTTGCAGCGGCAGCAGAGCAAATCAGGGTGCAGTTGCAGTATAGAAAAAGGAGAAATGAATCATGAATAAGATTAAATTGTATTTTCTGACGGGATTTCTGGGATCCGGCAAGACGACGATCCTTCGGAATCTGCTGGAAAATATGGAAGGAACAAAGGTTGGAGTGATCCAGAATGAACTGGGAAAGATCAGTATTGATGGAACCGTGCTTCAGAATAATGATATCCAGATGGTAGAACTGAACCGGGGATCGATTTTCTGCAGCTGTCTGAGATTATCCTTTGTGGATGCGCTGGTTCAGATGTCCAGAAAAGGTCTGGAATACGTGTTTGTAGAGAGCTCAGGGTTTGGAGATCCGTCCAATGCGGAAGAAATTCTTGCGGCGACGGAAGTGATGGCTCCGGATGCATATGATTTCAAAGGATGTATCTGTCTGGTGGACTGCTATAATTTTCTGGATCAGGTCGGAGATTCAGAGACGATCGACCGGCAGCTTAAGCACTGCAATCTTGCAGTTCTGACGAAAATTGATCTGGTAGATGAGAACCAGATTGAGAAGGTGAAAGAGAAAGTGCGTGAGATTAATCCGGTCTGTCCGATCATGGAGAGTGCCAATGGAAATATTGACCGTTCGTTTTATGATATGGATCTGATGTTGTACAAATGGGCGGAATGTGAAGATACCACGAATTCATCGAAAAATAAACCAAAAACATTTTCCATGGATTTTACGGGAGAGATCCAGAAGGAAAAGCTGGAAGCTTTTCTTGCAAGAATTGAACCGGATGTATTCCGTGTGAAGGGTTTCTTTAAAGTGGAAAAAGAAGGATGGGAAAAAGTTGATGTAGTCGGAAAGAAACGGGATTATGCGCCTTACGAACCACAGCCGAAGTCTCAGCTTGTCTTTATTTCCAAAATCGGAATTGCATTGATCCGGGAAATCGCGGCGGCGTGGGAGGAATGTGTGGGACTTCCTATGAAACTCAACAATTAAATCTGGAGGCAGGATATGAATATAAAAGTAATTGGAAGCGGCTGTGAGAACTGTGATAAGACGAATGCAGTTGTGAAAGAATGTCTGGAGGAACTTGGAATCGATACGGAGATTGAAAGAGTTACAGATCTGGTTGAGATTGTAAAACTGGGTGTGATGACGGCTCCATCGGTTATGATTGATGGAAAACTGGTAGTTGCAGGGCAGGTTCCTTCAAAGAAACAGATGATGAAAATACTGAAAAAATAGAAAAATGGGATGGATGCGGAGACTGGAAAGCGCATCCATCCTGTTTTTTCGTATACGATGAGCAAAGTGCAGCCTGTTCGATTATTACGACACAGCCGGAGCCAGGAACTTTTTGACATAATAGAGTGCTGCGCCGATCGCCGGCGTATACTGTCCGTGATTCCCTACCAGAAGCTGGTCTTCGGTCATCTGGAAGAGAGAACCTTCATTGCCTTTATTTAGCAGATACTGCATATCTGTTTCCTGAAAATATGGTGCAAGATAGCCGCTGATGATCACCGGACTGTCAATCACAAGATTCAGGTTGCGGATCGCAAAAGCAAGATGATCCAGATAGTTCCGCCAGATCTGTATAAGGTTCGGAGCCTGTGTTTGATGCAGGAGATTAAAAAAATCTTTGATCGGCATACCGGCAGCAGCTTTCAGAGCATTAGCAGAGCAATAAGTTTCCAGACATCCATGATTGCCGCAGTAGCATTTTGGACCGTCCGGGTCGATGCAGATATGCTCGATCAGCCCGCTGCGCATATGATTTCCCTGATGGACTTCATGCCCGGTGATGATCGCACCGCCCAGGTTTGGATTCAGCAGAAAGACCAGTGCACTGTCAAGCTGCGGATGATTCCAGAGCTCCAGATCAGCCGCTGCTTTGGAGTCATGTTCCAGATGGCACGGATACGGAAGTCTGGAGGAAAAATCCGAAAGCTGCATATTTGCATTTCCCATAATATCGCCGTAGGTTACGGCAGTTCCATCCGGTGAGATGATTCCCTGTGTGGCAATCGAAATTCCCTCAATTTTTTCAAGAGCGTAATGATTCTTCTGGATAAAGAGCTCTACATTTGCAGCAAGGGCAGTGTAGTAAGCATCGCTGTTCTCATATGGGAGTTCAATTGTCTCTGTTGCAACTGCATCTCCATATAAATTCACGGCTACAATATGAAACATATCTTTTAAAATCCCAAGTCCGATCGAAATACGGAAATCTTCAACAATTTTTATAATCTGGGCTTTTCGTCCGCCGGTTGATTCAAAATATCCATTCCGGCTGATCAGACCGTCGTTTTCCAGCTCATTTAAATTCTGGCTGACGGTAGAAAGTCCCATCTGCAGATCCTGAACGATCTGGAGTTTGGATGTTTCTTTCTGATTGTAGATGTATTGATAGACCTTATCACGATTTATTTTTTTTAAAGTGATTGTGGTCATTCCTTTTTCACGCATACTATTCTCCTTTACTTACTTATATGTGAATCATACACATAAGATCTGGGTTTATTTTAGTATAGATGCCGAAGTAAAACAAGTCAACAGACGGATTTTGTTAAAAGTGCATAAAAAAAGAATGTGAAATTGTATTTTTTGTCAATAGACAATTGGATACGCTGGATATATACTACACTTACAACTTAGATATAAGCGTAAGTCAAAAACATAACTAAAAAGAAAAAGTAAAACAGGAGGTAATAAGATGAAGTTAACAATCGAAGGAATCAAAGACCGTGCGGCATGGGAGAAGGCAGGAATTGTACTTCCGGGATATGATGTGGAGAAGGTATCTGAAAAAGCAAAAGAAGAACCTGGATGGGTTCATTTTGGAATCGGTAATATTTTCCGTATTTTTATCGGTGGAATTGCAGACGGACTTCTGGAAGAAGGTGTACTGGACAGAGGAATCACCTGTGTAGAGACATTTGACTATGACGTAGTAGATAAAATTTATGATCCATATGACAATCTGGGACTGAGCGTAATTCTGCATGGGGACGGAACACGTGAATATAAAGTACTCGGATCCCTTGCAGAAGCAGTAAAAGCACAGTCTTCTGATCTGGCACAGTGGAACCGCCTGAAAGAGATCTTTACAAGCAAATCTCTTCAGATGGTATCCTTTACAATTACAGAAAAAGGATATGCTCTGCAGAAAGCAGACGGAACCTGGTTTCCATTCGTGGAAGCGGATATTAAGAACGGGCCGGACAAAGCGACAGGAGCCATGGCAGTACTGGTAGCAATGCTTTATGAAAGATTCAAAGCAGGAAGATATCCAATTGCACTGGTATCTATGGATAACTGTTCCAAGAATGGTGCAAAACTCCGTGAATCTGTTCTTACAATGGCAGAAGAGTGGAAGAAGCAGGGATTTGTAGATGATGATTTCATTACATATGTAAGTGATGAAAAAGTCGTTGCCTTCCCATGGACCATGATCGACAAGATCACCCCACGTCCGAGCGAACAGATTGCAGATGATCTTGAAGCTCTCGGTGTGGAAAAAATGCAGCCGGTTATCACCGGAAAGAAGACTTACATAGCTCCATTTGTAAATGCAGAAAAACCGCAGTATCTGGTCATTGAGGACAGCTTCCCGAATGGACGTCCGGCACTGGAAAAAGGTTTTGGTGTCTATATGGCGGACAGAAATACCGTTAATCTTTCAGAGAGAATGAAAGTAACTGTTTGCTTAAATCCGGTTCACTCTGCAACAGGTCCGCTTGGCGTTGTTCTTGGATATGACCTGTTTGCACATATGCTCAATACTAATGAAGACATGATGAAGATGGCACGGATGGTAGCTTATGATGAGGGACTTCCGGTAGTGGCAGATCCTGGAATCCTTTCTCCGCAGGCATTTGTAGATGAGCTGTTCAATGACCGTTTCCCGAATGAATATCTGGGAGATACAAACCTTCGTCTGGCAGTTGACGTATCACAGATGGTTGGTATCCGTTTTGGTGAGACGGTAAAAGCTTATGTGGCAAAATACGGAGATGCATCAAAGCTGACAGCAATTCCGCTTGGTATTGCAGGATGGCTCAGATATATGCTGGCAGTCGATGATGAAGGAAACAAATTCGAACTGGCACCGGATCCGATGAATGAAGAAATCGGAGAACAGCTTGGTGACATCGTAGTTGGAAAGCCGGAGACATTGAAAGACCAGCTGAAACCGATCCTGTCCAATGAACGTCTGTTCTTTACCGATCTTTACAAAGATGGCGTCGGTGAAAAGATTGAAGAAATGTTCCGTGAAATGATCGCAGGACCAGGTGCTGTAAAAGCAACGATCCACAAATATGTTCACTAATCAGGAAAGATATGGAGGAAATGAAAATGTCAGAAACAGTATTTGCAGCAGATCCGACAAGACTGCTGATCGCGGCGGCAGCAGGAATCATCTTATTATTGCTGCTGATCATCAAATTTAAATTTCATCCGGTACTGTCTCTGCTGATTTCTGCTCTGGTGATCGGACTCGGAGCCGGGATGCCGGTTCCGACTCTGGTAAATACGGTAGAAAAAGGTGCAGGAGAAACCTTACAGGGAATTGTACTGTTGATCGGTCTGGGTTCCCTGTTCGGAGGTATACTGGAAGTGTCGGGTGGCGCACAGTGTGTTGCACAGACACTGGTCAACAGGTTTGGTGAAAAAAAAGCAGGGATTGCACTTGGAATTACCGGATTTGTAGTTGGAACGACTGTTTTCTTTGAGGCAGGAGTTGTAATCTTAATTCCGCTTGCTTTCGGACTGGCAAAGAAAACAAAAAAATCAACTTTGTATTATGTGATTCCGCTTCTTGCAGGTCTTGCAACCGGATTTGCCTTTATCCCGCCGTCAGCTGGATCGGTTCTGGTTGCCAATATGCTTGGAGTAGATCTTGGAGTTATGATTGCAGTCGGTGTACCGACCGGAATTTTATCGCTTATCTTTGCCGGGATTTTATGGTCAAAATTCATCGGAACAAAAATCCATACCGGACTTCCGACTACAGTTTCAGAAGTAAGGGAAGAGGAAGAAGCGAACCTTCCTAAATTTTCAACTGTCATTGCGATCATTCTTGTTCCGTTGGTACTTATTTTGTGTAGTACACTTTCGGAATATATTCCGGCACTTGACGGAGTACGACCGGTACTGGAATTTGTGGGAACGCCATTTGTAGCACTGATTATTGCAGTTCTGTGTGCGATGTATTTTCTTGGAAAAAAACAGGGGTATGACGGAGAACAGCTGAAAAAGATCATGGATCGCTCCCTTCGCCCGACAGGACAGATCCTTCTGGTGATTACCGGAGGCGGGATTATCCGCTGGGTACTTCAGGATTGTGGAATGGGAGATATTATTGGACCGGCACTGGAAAAAAGTGGCCTGCCATTGATCCTGGTTGCATTTTTGATTGCGGCACTGGTAAGAGCATCCGTTGGTGCAGCTGTGGTTGCGATGACGATGGCAGCCGGAATCATGGCATCTATGCCGGCAGTAGCAGGTCTTTCACCATTATATCTTGCTGCAATGGTCTGTGCGATCACCGGTGGAGCAACTGCGTTCAGCCATGTGAATGATTCTGGTTTCTGGCTGGTAAGTTCCTTACTTGAAATTGATGAAAAGACAACCTTAAAATCATGGACGATGATGGAGACAATTATCGGATTTACAGGTCTTATCTGTGCTCTGATTATCAGTATATTTGCTTAGGAGGAAAAAATGATTGCAAAAGTAATTTTAGGAACCATGACAAATGCACGGAAACTTGTAAGCATTGCAGAGAGAATTTCGTGTGATGTAGAGCTTTGCAGCGGAAGATATGTGGTAAATGCAAAATCAATGCTTGGCGTCTTAAGTATGCCGGAATTTGAATTTGGAGAACTGCATGTTCATACAGATGAAGAAAATGAATGTAATCAGATTCTGGAGAGACTGCTCGAGGCAGGGATTCTTGCGGATACAAATGATGCGGCAAAACGATCACTCTACGACATCACGACATTTGGTGAGATCCTGATTGATTTCACCTGGCAGGGAGTAAATGAGGACGGACAGACTTTATTTGCACAGAACCCGGGAGGTGCTCCGGCAAATGTTGCAGTTGCGGCGGCAAAGCTTGGTGGACATACTGCTTTTATCGGGAAGGCCGGAAAGGATATGCATGGAGAGTTTTTGAAATCTGTGCTGGAAAAAGAAAATGTGGAAACGGAAGGAATGCTTCTGGATGAAAAATATTTTACGACTCTTGCGTTTGTAAATATTGATGAGAATGGAGAGAGAACATTTTCTTTTGCAAGAAAACCGGGAGCAGATACCAGAATGGAAAAAGAAGAAATCGATGTTGATATTCTGGATAAGACACATATTTTCCATGTCGGTTCTCTGTCACTTACGGAACAGCCGGCAAGAGATACCACACATTATGCGATACGGCGCGCAAAAGAAAAAGGAAGTATTATCTCGTATGATCCGAATTACAGAGCCTCTTTATGGAAGGATGAGGAGACTGCAAAGAAACAGATGAGAAGTCTGGTCTCTTACGTGGATATCATGAAAATTTCAGATGAAGAAACAAAGCTTCTGACAGACAAAGAAAGCCCGGAAGAAGCGGCAGAAATTTTATTCCGGAAGGGTGTCAAGATCGTTGCAGTCACGCTGGGAAGCGATGGAGCATATCTGTACTGCAAAGAAGGCGGTGTACATATTCCGGGATTTGTGAGCAAAGCGGTGGACACCAATGGGGCAGGAGATTCCTTCTGGGGAGGATTTTTGTATTGTATCAGCAAAGCCGGAAAGAGACCGGAAGCATTTACCATGGATGAACTGAAAGAGTATGTACGGTTTGGGAATGCGGTGGCAAGCCTTTGTGTAGAGAAGAAAGGCGCGATCCCTGCAATGCCGGAACTTGCACAGGTTGAAGAAAGGATGGGACGTTAAGATGGATCTGAAAACATATACAACAGGGATTCAGCATATCGGGATTCCGACAAATGATATTGAAAAAACAATTGCTTTTTATCAGAAACTGGGATTTGAGATCGCACTTCAGACGGTGAATGAAGAAGCAGACGAAAAGGTTGCATTTCTGAAACTGGAAACACTTGTGATCGAGACTTATGAAAATAAGGCTGCAAAGATGGAGAGCGGAGCAATTGATCATGTGGCGATCAATGTGAAAGATATAGAAGAAGTGTATCGGTATATTGAAGACAATCAGATGAATACAACAAATGACATCATTCATTTCTTACCGTTCTGGGAAAATGGGGTACGGTTCTTTACGATTGAGGGACCGAATAAGGAGAAAGTAGAATTTAGTCAGTATATGTAAAAACTCTGGCGTTTCTAAGTGGGGAAAGGAACGCCAGAGTTTTTGCATATATGATCGGGCAGATAAAAAAACGGATGCTAAGATTCAAAAAGAAACAAACTAAAAGTTGCAAAATGAAACAAAAGGAGGCTCAAGGGGAATCCATTCCTTGAGAAAGCGATTCTGACCGGAATCAGTTCTGTTTCTCTTTCTGGTAGGCTCCCGGCGGCATACCGACAATCCTTTTAAACACCGTAATAAAGTAATTATAATCATCAAAACCACAAGCATATGCAACCTCCGCAAGAGGAAGCTCAGGGCTGTTTAGCAGAAGCTCTTTGGCTTTCTCTATGCGGAGTTTTCTTATGAAAAATATGAGAAGATATTTGAACGGTATAAAAAGGTATATCAGGCGGTCAGACCTCTTGTGTAAAGAAGTTATATAAAAATAAGCATTTCACGGAACAATTGACAGAACAGGAAATAAAAGTTATAATTCAAACTGTTTGAATTATAACTTTTATTATTTAGGAGAAAACGAGATGGATGAGAGTTTACACTATCTGATCATGGCAAATCAGATGCTGGTGCAGAAGGCTTTGATGGAGAGGATTAAGGATACCGGGCTTACAATTGGTCAGCCGAAAATCCTCGATTATTTAAAGACGCATGATGGAAGCAGTCAGAAAGAGATTGCGCAGGCATGCTTTCTGGAAGCAGGTTCCCTGACAACGATTCTGAATAAGATGGAGGAGAAGGGATTGATCGAGCGCCGGATCCTCAATGGAAACAGACGTACCTTTCACATTTTTATGACAGAAGAAGGGGAAGAAAAGCAGAAGCTGATTGATAAGAATTTTCAGCAGATTGAAGAAAGAGCTTTGAGTGGGATATCCGAAGAGGAGATGGAAAAGTTTATGTCGGTATCTAAGAAGATTTACTCAAATCTGCAAGAAAAAAGAAACGAATAAGTGCACAAAAGAAAGGAATGACAGAGAAAAATGAACAAATTAAAACGATATCTTTTATTTTTAGTGGGACTGTTTATCAATGCACTTGGAGTCAGCCTTGTGACAAAAGCAAGTCTTGGAACGTCACCGATTTCATCAATTCCATATGTGTTAAGTCTTCATTTCCCATTGACACTTGGAAACTTTACGATCATTTTCAGTATCCTTCTGATCGTATTGCAGATCCTGATTCTGAGGAAGAATTTTAAGATGGAAAATATTCTTCAGATTCCGGTTTCGGTTGCATTCGGATATTTTATTGACTTTACCATGTATCTGCTTGCCTGGATGAATCCGCAGAATTATCTGGTGAAGCTGATCTCACTTCTTGCAGGATGTATCGTGCTTGGCTTTGGTGTATATATGGAAGTAGTTGCAGATGTGGTTATGCTGCCGGGCGAATCCTTTGTCCGCGCGATCGTGCAGACCTGGAATACCAATTTTGGAACCACAAAGATCATCTTCGATTCATCCATGGCGGTCATTGCCGGAGTACTTTCCTTTCTGTTCTTCGGAAAATTAAACGGAGTGCGTGAGGGTACGGTCATTGCGGCACTTCTGGTAGGATTTATTGCGAGACTGTTCGGAAAACATCTGGAATTTGTCAAACCGTATTTATTCCCAGAAGAGTATGCAGCCAAAAAAGAAGAGCCTGTTGCTGAAAACACTGTAGAGGTAGGTCATAAGAATGTCATCGTCATTGGCAGACAGTATGGCTCAGGCGGACATGAGATTGGAAAAATGCTGGCAGAGAAGCTTGGATATGAATTTTATGATCAGGAGATCATTGAGATGGCTGCCGGAACAACAGGAATGACGCCGGAGTTTATCAGTAAAAGAGAAGAGTCCATGGCAAACAGCCTGCTTTATGATCTGTTCAATCAGATGTATCAGTATGGAAATGAGGAGAAAGAAGCTCCAAAGGACAAGATCTATGAGGCTGAGGCAGAAGTGATACGAAAGCTGGCAGAAAAAGGGAAATGCGTGATCATCGGAAGATGTTCAGATTATATTCTGCGGGATAACAGCCGGGTATTGAAAGTATTTTTCACCGCACCGATCGAGAGCCGGATCCGGCGTGTGATGAAACGTCTTGGCGTAGAAGCCAAAGATGCACAGCATAAGATCCACAGGGAAGATAAGATGCGTGCAGACAATTATCACTATTATACCGGCAGGATCTGGGGAGCAGCAGCGAACTTTGATCTTACGGTGAATACGGATCTTGGAATCGAGTATATTGAAAATTGTATTGAACGGATACTGTAAGATAAGTCTGTCAGAAAAATTTGTTTGACTTTTTGAAAAACAGGAAATATAATAATTGCAAACGAGTAGCAGTAAGCGTAATGATCAGCTCCCTGTCAAGTAGACAAGTAAAAAATCTAAAATAAGGTTACAGATATCCGTCGCATCTGACTCGATGTGACGGATATTCATATTATGAAAATCCCGCAAGAAGTAAATCAGCATAAACTAATTATCCATTTACGGCTTCTAAAGATAATTAACGATACAGTAAGCCGGAATAATTCCTCCGTAGTAAGCAATGTATACACACCAACAATTCCCCACTTGAATACATATGCCGCAAGCAGACACAGTGGAATTCCGATACACCATGTGCCAACAATATCAATAATCATAATGATTTTGGTGTTACCGCCACTTCTTATAATGCCTCCGTCAAGTATCATATTTTCTACCTTGACCGGAGCATACAAGGCAAATACGATAAGCAGTATCTTTCCAAGCTCTTTTACGCTGGCATCAACACGATATAATCCGGTATATACTCCAGCCAAAAGAATGAGTAAAGTCGATACCGTTACTGCACCCAATAAGCCTGCATACATAATCTTCTTTGATTCTGTATAAGCCTCATCATATTCTTTCCTGCCAAGCCTCTTGCCAATCATTACACCGGCAGCCGCTGACAATCCGCTAAGTGCCCCTACGATAAGTCCTTGTATCGGACCGGTAAGTGTATAGGCTGCAAGGTTTGATGTGCCAAGATGCCCATAAACAGCAGATTCCACATTTTGTCCGAGACTCCATAAAAATTCACTGATCAGAATCGGCATGATCATTATCAGATAATCCCAGATTGTGATTTTTTTAAAATGTAGAGATAATACCGGTTTATCGCCATCTTTTCTGATACATAAGATAAATCCGATAACAATAAATACCAGGTTAAACAACTGCGAAATAAGTGTGGCAATCGCAGCTCCTTTTATTTCCATACATGAAAATCCAAATTTCCCAAATATCAGCAGATAGTTCAGTACTGTGTTTACAACAACTGCTCCAAAGCTTGCCAGAAATGGTATCGTGGCATGCTCCTTACAGCGCAGCCATGAGGATAAAATATTGCTGACAGCCATTGGAATATAAGAAAACGCTACGATTCTAAAATAAACCGCACCAGTATTTATAATACTCATATCTTTCGTATACAGTCCAAGAATCTGCGACGGAAAAACTCCGGCTGCAAGCAGGAACAATGCTGATATCATAATTCCGCAGATGAGGCTCACATCAAAACTGCACCATGCCTCTTTTGTTTCTTCTGCACCAATAAACTGAGCAATTAATATCCCGGCAACAGTGCTTACTGCACCGATCACCACTGAAAAAATCAGTGAAAAATTACCGCATAATCCAACTGCCGATATATTTGTCTCGCCTAACTGTCCAATCATGATCTGGTCAACAATTGAAAATGATGCCTGCAGCATACTTTGCAATGTGACAGGAATTGCTATTTTACACAACGATTTCATAAATTTAGACATTATAATTTCCTCGTACTTTTCCTTTTTATTAAATCGACCGGTAACACGATTTCTGTCTTATATTCTGCTCCATCACGCATTGCCTCCAGACATTCAATTGCAGCTTTCGCTCTTAAGTTTGATTCCTGATGAATCGTTGTGAGGGAAGGATTGCTTTCCCTGCTTGCCATGTTATCATCAAAGCCGATGATCTGGATATCCTCTGGAATCCGAATGTTCTTTCCTTGTAAAAATCTCATAAACTCAAGTGCATAAAAATCGGACACTGCAAAAACAGCGGTAACACTGTTTTCTAACAGTTGCATATAGTTATCCTCATAAAAGCGAATTCTTTCCTTTTCTGTCTTTGGTATCTCCCATCTATAGGTTTCTCCTTGTTCAAAGGCTTTGCAAAACCCCTCGATTCGCTCTTTATCCATGCAGATGAAATTATCTGCTATGCATAATGCTTTTTTATGTCCCAGTTCCTTAAAATATTTTCCAGCCTGATAGCCGCCGTTATAATGATCGATGACCAAATTTACTACTTTCGAGCATTTTTCAAAATAGCCATCATACACTACAAACGATATCCGCATCTGATTTCTAAGGCTTTCATAATCAGCTTCACAAAATCCAATCAGAATCAGTCCATCCATATTCCACATGGATGCAAATACCGGAATCTCTTTGATATCAGAGGTCGTTTTTATCATCAGAAAATATCCTTTTTCATTCACCTCATGGGAAAGAGCATTCAGCGATGACATCACAAATCCATCCTCTAAAACCCTGCCCTCATACTTTTCATGGTCATTCACCACCACCCCAATGATTCTTGAATTATTTCTCGCAAGCAAAATACCAGCCATATTCGGAATATATCCCGACCTTTCAAGTTCCTGCTGGACACGTTTTACCGTCTCATCTGAAATCTTTTCTGTTTTGCCGTGAATCACTTTTGAGACAGTAGCAGTACTAAGACCTAACGCATCTGCAACATCTATGATTCTAACCCTGTTCTGTGTCATTTTCATTCCTTCTTCTGCGATATTATGATGTAAGTGTCAAAAGTATAAAGTGCGTTTGTGCTCGCACAAATAAGCAATTTATACTTATTGACACGCCGAACACCGAAAACGGAATAAAATGGTGTGAATACGCCAGTTTATGGGAGTTTGAGGTGTTCGAGGATTGCGGGAATTGCATAGCAATGGAGCAATCCGGTTACATCAGTGAGTGGCAAAATTTACTTTTGACACTCACATCATACTATGATTATATGGTACATTATAAATGTGGGATTTACAAAGGTTAAGCGCATAACCCATTACAAAATTTGCATTCGATTTTTGTGAGTTTTTACTACTATATTACACATTTTCAGCAATTTGTGGGTTAATCATTAAGGACATTTTTATCTTAATATATAAGACAAAAAGTAAGGTATAATTGATATTATGAAAAGGAAGTGTTACTTTATAAATGGAGAAGGGAATCCAATCAATGTTGTATCGGGACTATAGTATCTGGTAAAATAGGTAATAAAAAGTCTGCAAATCAGTATGCAGGAAAGGGAAACTAATGAAAAATATCCATAGCATTGAATTTTATACCGGAAGCAAGGAAGAATTACTTCCCGGTTTTGAAAAAGATTTTCCCTATATCGCTTCGAGGGCAGAACTTGACAAGTATGTAGGGGGTTATGTACCGTGGCACTGGCACGGGGCAGTGGAACTTTTTTATATGGAAAGCGGCAGCATTGAATATGATACGCCAGGAGGAAAAATATTGTTTCCAGCTGGAAGCGGCGGCATGATAAATCCCAATGTACTCCATATGACAAAAGCAATATCGCAGAAAGAAAAGAATATACAGCTACTTCATATTTTCGATGTTTCCTTACTTGCCGGAGAACAGGGAAGCAGGATTGAACAAAAATATATTGCGCCTGTCATAACAGCCCCGCAGATTGAGGTAATCCCGCTTTTTCCGGGCAATGCAGAAGAAGAAAGGATTTTGAAACTGCTTGCTGCCTCATTTCGTTTATCCAGTGATGAATTTGGATATGAAATAAAACTGCGGGAAGCCCTAACGGAAATATGGCTCATGCTTTTTGAACTTTCTCGTTCTATGCGTGAAAAGAAAGGGGAACATAACAAAAGCAACGATAAAATAAAGTTGATGATGATATACATTCATGAACATTACAGAGAAAAAATATCTATTCCGGAACTTGCTGCGGCAGCATATTTAAGCGAAAGGGAATGTTATAGAGTGTTCCATGACTGTCTACACATGACACCCGTAGAGTATATAACAACTTACCGTCTACAAGTTGCCTGTCAGATGCTGGTAAAGGGGCAGGAACCTGTTACCGTTATCAGCCATGAGTGCGGTTTAGGGAGCAGCAGTTATTTTGGAAAGGTTTTTCGGGAATATGCACATTGTTCACCTATAGAATATAGGAAAAAATGGCAGAATAGTGATAGGCAATGGCGGAAAAGAAATATTTTTCCTATGTCTTTTGCATTATAATCATACCTATAAAGTAAATCAGCAATTTACAGGAGGTGGCAGCATGAAGTATAAGCATATTGTTTTTGACATTGATGGTACTCTGATTGATACGGAATATGCTGTATTACATTCTTTACAGGAGACTATAAAAGGATTGTCCGGGAGAGAGATACCATGCCCTGAACTAAGATTTGCGTTAGGGATTACAGGGAAAGACGCTTTGAAAAAACTTGAGATAAAAGACACTTCCTATGCGATAGAATTATGGGATAAAAATATGCGTAACTATAAAAATACCATTAAAGTATTTGACGGAATCACTGAATTATTGAAAAATCTTCTAAGCCTGAATTATGAAATGGGGATTGTCACATCAAAGACAAGGGAAGAATTTACACATGATTTTTGTCCGTTTGGTATCAGCCATTATTTCAAAACAATCATATGTGCAGACGATACACAGGAACATAAACCCAATCCCGCACCGATTTTGAAATATGTGGAATTATCAAAAACAGACCATAGTAAAGTACTTTATATTGGAGACAGCAAATATGACAGCAAATGTGCGGAAAATGCAGGAATTGATTTTGCTTTGGCAGTATGGGGCAGTCATAATAAGCACATAAAAGCAGATTATTTTCTAGAAAGACCTGCCGACCTGTTATCTGCTATCACTTCAGAGAAATTGTATTGGTGATGAAAGACCGGACGAAAATGACTCTAGCGGTTAAAATGTTCATAGAATATTTAAAATATAGAAATATGGATTAAGTAGCCTGTATGTGAAATAAAGCATACAGGCTACTTGTTATTTACAATTTCAATCAGTTCACCGTGTTCCTTTCATTTTGTGTTATAATGTCTTATCAGAATTCGTAAATACTGGAGGTACTGTACAGGTGCTCGGAAAATGAGGGTGGATGATGTTATGAAGAACATTTTTAAAACAAAATTAAACACAGCAAGCCTGGTATTGATCCCGGCATGTCTTGGAAAAATGGAAAAAATCAGTGGTGCATTACTGACTGCATTGGCCGGCGGTTTTGCAGCAGTATTGATTTCTACTCCGTTAAATGTTCTTTTCTGGGGTGGTACAACAGGAAATGTCTGGGGCGATGCAGTATTCGCAGCAACACAGGCAGCAAATCTTCCAGTTGTATTAGGCTCTCTCTTAGATGAAGTTATTGTTGATGTACCGGATAAGATCATTACGATATTAATTGTGTTTGCAATTTTAAAAGGACTTCCGAAAAAACTCACTGCTCTTTATGATGTGAACGACAGTGTGAAGAGTTTAGACTAAAAAGTGAAAACTTAATGTTTCAGTTAGGACCATTAAAGTTCTAATGTCATGAGTTCGCTTATCAACACAAGAGAGCGTGCGATTGCACTGGAAATACGGGGATTTGAGTCTGGTCGGAAAAAGACCTATCTCAGGGAAGGAAAAATGAAAACCTCCGATCGTGTGTTATGCCTTGTGCTGACTGCAGGTGCTATTGTCGTGAGAATTATGCTGTAAATCGTCATGCTGCAAACTCGAAAATGTGCATTATGGAAAAAGGAAAAAAATTATGGCATATATAAAGATTGAAAATTTAAAATACCGTTATCCAAATATAACAAAGCTTGCGTTGGATGGGCTGGATTTTGAAATAGAAAAGGGTTCTTTTATCGGAATTATCGGGGAGAACGGTGCAGGAAAAACTACTCTTGTAAAACTGTTAAAAGGTTTGTAAAAGCAGCTTTGCCGGCTGCTTTTACTATCTGATATTGTTCCGTGAATAATTCAAGATACACATTCTTTATTTCCCTTTCGATAACAATCCGGCGTGATGTTATATTTTTTCCGGAACACATTCTGAAAGTAAGACTGACTGGAAAAGCACAGATAATGGCTTATCTCTGAGAGACTCATATCTGTATAAGTCAGAAGGCTCTTCGCCTCTTCTAATTTACACCGCATGATAAATTGTCCAATCGTAATCCCTAATTCCCTGCGGAATAATTTCATAGCATAAGAATCGCTTCGGTTGATATGTTTTGCAACATCAGAAATGGAGATGGATTCATTCACATGGTTTCGGATAAAATTGATACATTTCATCAGCTCCGGATTGCCCTTAAATGGAGCAGAAGCTTCTCCACATAATTTACAGAAATCGAAGAACATTGTGCGCAGCAAAGTACCAACTTCCTCAATGGTTCTTAAATTCTCACAGTTTTTAATATAAAGGTTAGTCAGGCGGCTTGCATCTACTGCGGAGACACCTGCCGGAATGGCAGACATTGAGCAGAGATTGGAAGCAGCTACGATAAAAAGATTCTTATAATGTCTTAATTCAGAAGATGCGAGCTTTCCAACATACATACTATTATCAGTAAAAGTACACAGATAATCTTTCAGTGAAGTAATGTTTCCGGAGGAAACAATATGATAAAGCTGTTTCTCATAAGAAAAGAGATCGGCAGTTACTTCATCATCTGATTCTATATGGAAAACCTTGGAAGGGAGAATATCCTCTGGGTGAATGCCATATATGGATTCGTAAGATATTTTAGTCTCATTCACGCAATTATTGATAAGAACCATGTGCTGTGCAAGCTGGGAGCGTGTGATGTTTGGAATATGCATAATATATTCTTTTAAATCCTCCCGGTGCTCTGCGGAGATGACTTGTTCACGCATCAGATGGTCGAAAAGTTCTTCTGTAATTCCAGTTGGAAAAATAGGCCCGATGTAAATGTCTAAGTTTGTGTCATTGACAGGAATACGTCCATATTGGATATTGGGATGCCCGGAACAGAACTCAGGACCATTCCGGTACGGATTGTACAGATAGGCATCCGGTTCACAGCTGTGTGAAAGTCCCATCGCTTCCCCCTGGGAAGAATATAGAGCGACACTTTTATCCCGCAGGGAAGTAGGGATAAGTGTTGCATTGGAATAATCATGGCAGAAATCAATATATTTTCGGATAAGCTGTTCTTCTTCGTGGGACATGAAATCATTGCTCCTTTCCTATGCATAAATCATTCAACACTTTACGGAAATGAAATATTTAAAAATCTGTCAGAAAAGATGACAGTATGCAAAAGTGTGATACAAAAATTATATATATTGTATTTTACAACCATAAATCAAAAATTACAATACATGAAAGGGAAAAATAGGTATGATAAATAGGAATTAACGGAGTTCCAGACTATTAAGAAAGAAAAAAACGTGATACCAATGTAAAAATTGGAAATGAAATTGTGAGGAGGAGAGAAAAAATGAGCTGGTCGAAAGATATGATTTTCGGCGCTGCCAGTGCTGCTTATCAGGTAGAGGGAGCCTACAATTGTGACGGACGGGGACTAAGCATCTGGGATGCACTGTCAGATGGATATGTGAAGCACGGAGATAATGGAAATACCGCATGCGATGAATACCACAGGTTCCGGGAAGATATTGCACTTATGAAAAAACTGAATCTGCAGGCATATCGTTTTTCTGTGAGTTGGCCGCGTATCATTCCGAAAGAAGGAGTGGTGAACGAAAAAGGAATCCGGTATTATCAGAATCTTGTGGATGAAGTGCTAGCGCAGGGGATGATCCCTATGGTTACTTTGTATCACTGGGATCTTCCGATGTGGATGCATGGGAAGGGAGGCTGGTATGCGGATGAGATTGCAGATCAGTTTGCATCCTATGTGGAGGTGGTTGTAGATGCTTTATCAGACCGTGTGAAATACTGGATGACAATGAATGAGGCTGCAACATTCATCGGAGCCGGATACTTAGAGGGAGTGCATGCACCTTTTGAGACAGTAAGCCGTGATGCGGAGGATTACGAAGAGAAGGTGAGCGTGCTCACAAAGCATGTATTGTTAGCACACGGAAGAGCGGTACAGATCATCCGGAAGAAAGCGAAGCTACAGCCTGTGATCGGAATTGCGATGGATGGAAAATTCTTTCTGCCGGATTCGGAAGAAGAAAAGGATATCGAATATGCAAGGCAGGAAACGTATACGGAAGATGTGGACTGCCACAGGATCAACTGGTGGTTAGATCCAATCTGCAAGGGAACGGTAAATCCTGTTCTTCAGAAGAAAATCAGTGCAGAGGAGATGGAAGTAATCCATCAACCGATTGATTTTATCGGATATAACTGCTACAAAGCGAACAATTTTGATGATGATGACGGCAGAAATCCGAGCGTAAAACCGGGAATGCCAAGAACCGCAATGGGGTGGAACATCACACCGGATGCTTTGTACTGGTCAGTCAGATTTTTACATGACAGATACGGTCTGCCGGTGCTGATCACAGAAAATGGAATGGCAAATATTGATTTTGTGATGAGCGATGGCAAGGTGCATGATCCACAGCGCATCGAGTATATGAAAATGTACTTAAAAGGGCTTAAGAGAGCGGCAGAAGAGGGATATCCGGTCATGGGCTACCTGTACTGGTCGATTCTTGACAATTTTGAATGGGCAGAAGGATATGATAAGCGTTTTGGATTGATCTATGTGGATTATGAGACATTAGAGCGTATACCGAAGGATTCCGCAGTGTGGTTTGCGGATTATATCAGAAGGGCGAGTAGACATGAGACAGAAGTATAAGATTAGTGCAGTCAGACCATCACAGGGAGCATTGGATTTCTCTTATTTGCTAGATGCACCTGCGGGAAAACATGGGTTTGTGACTGCAAAACATGGACATTTTTATTTTGAGGACGGTGCAAGAGCAAGATTTATAGGTTTTAACCTTGCAGCCAGATCAAACACTCCAGATCATGCACATGCTGAAAAACTGGCGGAACGTTTTGCAAGCCTTGGTGTGAACGTGATAAGACTTCACGCAGCGGATGCACCGATCAGTGATGAACCGAGAAGCTGGGCAAGCTGCAGGGAGACACCATTGCTCGATTATGACAGGGGAAGTGGACGATTCTTCCATACAGAGGGACTGGATCGTTTTGATTATCTGGTCGCAAAACTGAAAGAAAAAGGAATTTACTTACATATTGACCTGATCGTTGCAAGGAATTTTGTGTCGGGGGATGAGCTTTCTTATCCGGGAGATGCTGGAAACTGCGTAAAATGTTATCCGATGTTCAATGAACGCATGATAGAATTACAGCAGGAGTATGCGAGAGAACTTTTAACCCATGTGAATCCGTATACCGGACTTGCACTGGTGGAGGATCCGGCAGTGATGACTGTTCAGATTAACAATGAGGATTCTGCAATTAAGGGTACAATGGACAGTGACTGGAACCCGGTCATGCAGCCATACCGGGACGAGGTGAGAAAGCGTTGGAATGACTTTTTATTGATGAAGTATTCCGACAGGGAGCATCTGGAAAAGGCATGGACATGGGAAGGACAGTGCGCATTAAAAGAGAAAGAAGATCCGAATGCAGGAACAGTGGAGATTGTAAAAGGAAATTTCTATCAGCCTGCAAATGATCCGATGGGAGAATGGACTGGTGATGTTTCTCCGGTGCGGTATGCAGATTATATGGAATTTGGAATCTGGCAGAACCGGAGATTCTATCAGAGAATGAAAGCATTTTTATTAAGTATCGGAGTGAGGGTCCCGATCAATGCAAGCAATCTGGTTGCCGGTGCAGCGGATGTTTATGGACATATTGACGGCGATGTGATGGAGAACAACAGTTATTTCAATCATCCATTGTTTCCTCTTACACCAGATGGATACAATGTACCCGGACCATCGGATTATGTGAAGGTAAATCCATTAAAAATTCAGACTGGAGTTGGAAGCATGGCGACTACTATTTTATCCATGGGTTCGATCGCAGCTGTGGAAGGAAAACCTTTCCTGCTCAGTGAATGGAATGAATATGGACTGAATCCGTTCCATTCAACATCCTTTATGCATACAGTGGCATACGCCTGTCTGAATGACTGGGATGGATTGATTTTGTATAATTATCAGACATCAGAGAAGGAAAATGAGCCGGAAGATGAGATTTTAAGTGTGTTTGATGCTTATAATGATCCGTCACTGATCTGTCAGTGGGGGATGATGGCAGAAGTATTCTTAAAAGGGCTTGTTGCACCGGCAAAGCATCAGGCAGATTTTGTGTACACGCAGAGAGATCTGAAAACGCTGCCTCCGATGATGGCAGCACCGGTTATGTATCTTCCGTATATTATGAAGATGCGGAATGTATTTCTGGACGGAGATAGCTATTCCGGCAGGGCAGATGTGGCAGTGAATGCAGGTTTTGTGGATAGTGGTAAGCTGGAAGATGCAGAGCACGCAGTCTATTACGCATGGTCAGATTATGTAGATGCATGCCGGACAGGCAAAAATCCAAAGCGATTGAAGAATGCAGCGAAGAATAGCAGAGAACTTTCGGAAAGTGTACATATCAGTGAACATGCACTCGTGTTTGACAAGATGAGGGAGCTGGCAGGAAGCGGTGATTATGAACAGTTTGCTTCTTATCTGGATCAGGCACTTAAAGAATGGCAGATCATAAAAGCAGATCAGGGACTGACAGACGGTGCACTTGTGTCAGATACCGGTGAATTGACTTTCACACCGGATGCCGGAAAATTCCGGATACAGACAGAACACTTTTCCTATTTCAGCGGAGTGCCGGATGAACAGATAAAGTTGAATGATATTGTGAGTGTTGCGGCAAAAAATGAGGAGATTACACTGGCACTGCTTGAAAGAAGACAGAGTGAGAACCAGAAAGAATATCTTCTGACTGCACTTGGCGATACCGGTATGGATGAGACGGTGATGGAAGCAGGACCGGATCTTTACGGAATACCATTAACGCATGTGAAAATGAAAGGAAAACTGTATATCAACACATTGGAAGGAGAGCTTTTTGTACAAGCGAAGGAAGCATCTTTGGAGGTGTTGAATCAGGAGGGAGATATCCTTTGTGTGTTAAAAGGGGAAGCAGATGGTGACAGGCAGAGATTTGCACTGTCAGGAGAAGATGCATCTGCACAATACAGATTGATCATCAGTTAGGAGAAAAGGAATATGGGAAGAAAGAAAAATGACGGACCAAAGTATGATGATAAAGGGATTCGCATGGTAATGAGAAAAAGAGATTATATGGCAGATATGGGAGGCCAGCTGGCGTTAGGCCTTATGGCAAACCTTGTAGGCCAGCTTACGTATTTTTACACAGATAAAGTAGGAGCAGCAGTTGGCGGCGTTGGAGTTATGCTTCTGATCGCAAAGATCCTAGATGCCTTTACGGATGTGATCGTAGGAAATATGGTCGATCATTCCAAGGGTGGTAATAAGAAATACTATAACTGGATGATTCGTCTGGCAATTCCGACAGCAATTGTGATCATAGCAATGTTTACAGTGCCAAAGAATACAGGAAGTGCTGTGCAGTTAGGATATATTCTCATCACAAACCTGTTAATTTCTGCTGTTTTATATACCATGATCGCAACACCGTTTGCGGCAGTTATGGTCGTACGTACCAATAGTAATAAAGAGAGGAGTGTTATGGGAACATTCCGCGCAATTGGAAATTATGGGGCTGGAATGTTGATTTCAATTCTTACTATCCCGATTACCAATATGCTTGGCGGAACACAGCAGGCATGGATCAAATATGGAGTTGTGATCGCACTGGTATGCCTGCTGCTGTTTCTGATCTGCTATCGTAATGGCGTCCGTACCAAATTTGCTTCTGATTATGAGAACGAAGCATTTGTAGAGGAACAGGACGAAGAGGAAGAGAATGTTCCATTTAAAGATGCGATGGGAATGCTGTTTCGGAATAAATACTGGATCATTGTCCTTTTATTTAACCTGATCACATCTATTTCAACAAGTGTTGCTGCATCTTCTGGCACTTATTACTGTAAATGGATTTTTGGCAATGACAATCTGGTATCGTTGATCGGAGCACTTGGAATGCTTGCAACGGTTGCAGGATTTATCCTGGCGCAGCCGATCATAAGCAAAGCAGGAATTCAGAAGACCGTATATTTTGGACTGATCGGAGCAGCTGTGATGGCAGGAATCCGTTGCTTTGTCCCGGAAAATTTTGCTCTCTATATTGTAACAAGCCTGATTGGAAGCTTTGTACAGATTCCATTAATGTGTCTGTATGGTGTACTTACAGCTATGACAATTGATTATAATGAGTGGAAATATGATAAGCGGATGATTGCCATCTCTGGTGGAGCAGTCAGCTTTGGAAGTAAAGTAGGAGCAGGGCTTGGAGCAGCAGTGCTTGCACTGATCCTTCAGGCAGGACATTACGATGCAACATTAGCAGCAGCTACGACATCCATGAAATACTCCATTTATGCATTTTCCAACTATCTGCCTTTAATCATGAATCTTGTCATGTTTGTTGTTTTTATGAGATTTGATCTTGAAAATAAACTTCCACAGATGAAAGAAGAGGTAGCAGCGAGAAGGGGAGCACAGCAGAAACAGGAGTAAAAAAGATATGTTTGAAATAAGTGATATTTTTATTGAGGAAAAATCTGTATTAAAAGAAGGAAAAGAACTTTTGATCACAGATACAGACAAACCTGTCATTTCATTTCAATTACAGAGTGACCGAAGAGAGACTTCTCTTCGGTCTGCCTGTATCCGGGTAAATAACTGGATAGCAGAAGTGAAAGAACAAATTGGGATAAAATATGAAGGAGAACCATTAAAACCATTTACCCGATATGATGTGGAGATAGAGGCGGTGGATGATCGTGGAAACAACAGTACAAAGTGTGCAGAATTCATGACGGGAAGAAAACGTCTGCCATGGAGTGGAAAGTGGATAACGGATGAGATGCATGTGACAGAAAAGCCAAACTCTCCGCGTCCATTATATTTCCGCAGAAAAATCCATCTGGAAAAAGCAGTGGAGGAGAGCTGGATTGTAGTGACTGCGATTGGAATTTTTGATGTCCTGCTAGATGGCAGACGGATCAGTGAGGATTATTTTTCGCCGGGATTTACCGATTACGAACATAATCTCCAGTATTGCTGCTACCGGATAGGCGAATTACAGGAGGGAGACCATGAACTCTTTGTGACAGTTGCGGCAGGCTGGGCAGTTGGAAGAACAACGAATATTTCGAATACAAACCAGAGCGTTTCATTATTGACTGCAGACCGACAGGCACTGCTTGCAGAATGGTATATTGTATATAAAGATGGAAGCAGGGAAGTTGTAAGTACCGATGGAGCATATGAGGTGACGGCAGATGGACCGTATCAATATGCGGATTTCTATGATGGAGAAATTTATGATGCAAGGTTTAAGGAGACGGATTGGAAATGGAGAAAAGCAGATGTGATAACGCCGGATATCCATCCGATGATTGAAGCAAGGTACGGAGAGCCGGTGACCGGTCATGAAATTTTTGCTCCCATCTCCTGCGAAGAGGTTTACTCAGGAGAGAAGGGAGAGACTGAGATTATCTATGATTTTGGACAAAATCTTTCCGGAGTTGTGGAATTTGAGGCAGAGGGAGAAACGGGGCAGATCATCCGGATATGCCACGCGGAAGCGTTAGAGCATGGAAAACTGTACCGGACAAATCTTCGTTCGGCAAAGCAGGAAATCTGTTATTACTGCAGGGATGGAAAGCAGACGTATGCACCGCGCTTCACCTATATGGGGTTCCGCTATATTAGTGTCAGCGGAATAGAAAAAGAGAAGATAAAAGTACAGGCAAGAGCAATCTATTCAGATCTTACGGTCACGGGTGATTTTTCCTGCTCGGATGAGCGATTGAACCAGCTGCAGAAGAACCTTGTATGGAGTGGAAAAGACAATTTTGTGGATATCCCGACCGACTGTCCGCAGAGGGATGAAAGACAGGGATGGACGGGAGACATTGCATTGTTTGCAGGTACGGCGTGTTTTAATTTTCAGATGAACCGGTTTCTTGGAAAGTGGCTCCGCGACATGAAAGCAGAACAGGGAAAATTAGGTGCAATTCCTTTTGTTGTCCCGGTGCGGAAAGGCGTAACTCCAAGCATTACAACAAGCTGCTGGGGAGACAGCTGCATTCTTGTGCCGTATGCCATCTACCGGTCAACCGGAAACAGGGAAGTACTTCACCAGATGTATCCTGTCATGAAAAAATATCTTGCCGATGTGTCAAGATGGGCAATGGCAGGTTTTATTAAGAATCATTCGCGGTATATTTTCTCATTGCCGTTTCAGTTTGGTGATTGGTGTGCACCTTACGGGAATCCAAAGGACTGGCTTGGAAAAGGTCCATGGACAGGAACCGCATATTATTGCTATGCGTGTCAGGTGATGAGTGAGATCGCAGAGGCACTTGGAGAGAGGGCAGACTGTGATTTTTACAGGAAAAAATCTGAAAAAATAAAAAAAGCCTACCGGATAAGATTTATGGATGGAGATGGGACACTGAATGAGGAATTTCAGACTGGGTATGTACTGCCGCTTTATTTTAAAATGGCAGGACAGAAAGAAGCAGAAAAAATGGCGGATAATCTCTGGAAACTGATCCGGGAGAACGGCGGTCATCTGAATACCGGATTTACAGCAACACCGTATATTCTGTTTGCACTTGCGGACAATGGACATTTGAAGGAAGCTTATCAGCTTCTGATGGAAGACACGAACCCATCATGGCTTTATCAGGTAAAAAAAGGAGCAACAACCATGTGGGAACAGTGGGACGTGATTGAAGAGAACGGTCAGGTCAAAGAGGCGTCCATGAATCACTATGCCTATGGAGCGGTAGGAGATTTCTTTTACCGGAGGATCTGCGGATTAGAGCCGGTGGAGGCAGGATATAGAAGATTCCGTATAAAACCGATGCCTGGTGGCGGTCTGACAAACGCACAATGCTCCCATATCTGTATTTATGGAACAATCCGCGTCGCGTGGAGGATAGAAGAGGGCAAAATGAAGCTTAAGATTTCTGTTCCTGTCGGAACAACCTGTGAAGTGGAGCTGCCGAATGGAAAGAAGGAGGAGTTAGTCAGTGGAAACTATGAATTACAGGAATGATAAGCTCTCACCAGAAGAGAGGGCATCCCTGTTATTACAGGAGATGAGTCTGGAAGAGAAAATGGCACAGGTGAACTGTGTATTTCCGTTTGATAAAACATATCTAAATTGTGACTGGATCAAAGAACAGGTTCCATACGGAATCGGAGAGGTCAGTACGCTTGAGATGAGGAGAATCAAGTCTTTGCAGGAAGCAGCAGACTGGCAGAGAAGAGTCCAGCGTATTGTAATGGAGAACAGTCCACATGGAATTCCTGCAATTTTCCATATGGAGGGATTATGTGGAGCATTTTTACAAGAAGCAACAAGTTATCCATCGGGGATTGCGAGAGGAGCCGGATTTGATCCGGAGCTGGAAGAAAAGATTGGAGCAAGTGTGGCAAAGCAGGAGACCGCCTGCGGGATCACACATATTTTGGCACCGGTTTTAGACATATCCAGAGATTCACGTATGGGAAGACAGGGAGAAACCTATGGAGAAGATCCGACACTTGCAGCAGCGCTTGGAACCGCTTATGCGAAGGGCGCAGCAGGCGTGACTGTGGATGGCAGGACACCGGACTGTGTGGCAAAACATTTTCTGGCATTCCACAATTCACAGGGAGGTATCCATGGAACACACAGTGAGACGGCAGAACGTACCTTACAGGAAATCTATGGAAAACCATTTCAGGCGGCAATCCGTGATGGAAAACTGAAAGGCATCATGCCATGTTATTGTTCCATCGACAATGAGCCTGTCTCTGTGTCAAAAAAGCTTCTCACGGATCTTTTGCGAGAGAAGATGGGCTTTGACGGAATCTGTGTCAGTGATTATGGTGGAATTGGAAACAGCCATACCGTACAGCATATCGGAGAGACACTTGGAGAAACCGGATATCTGGCAATGGAAGCGGGAATGGATATTGAGATGCCAAGCCAGACAGGATATGGAAAAGAGCTGATGGAGGGATTTTCGGATGGAACGTATGATATAAGTGTATTAGATAAAGTAGTACATAGGGTGCTCTGTGTAAAATTCCGTATGGGATTATTTGAGCACCCATTTGCAATGGAAGGAGAGGCGTTAGAAAAAGAGTTTGCAGAAGCAGATGAGGGAGGAAGCCTGTCTTTGCAGTCAGCTTTGAAATCTATGGTACTTCTCAAAAATGATGGCATTCTTCCATTGGATAAGAAGAAACTCAGAAAAATTGCGGTGATTGGTCCGCATGCAGACAATGCAAGGATGTTTTTCGGTGGTTACACGCATATGTCCATGATGGAATCTGTATATGCAGTGGCAAACAGTATCGCTGGGGTAGCAGGTATTGAGAACAGAAGTGGAGAGGAAATCCCTACCGTGCCAGGCACTCATATCCAGCTTGACACAGGAAAAATATATGATGAGATTTTAAAAACACAAAAACCGCAGTGCAGATCGCTTGTGGAGTATTTAAGAGAAATCCTTCCGGATACAGAAATTGTATCGGCTTTCGGTTATCCAATCGCAGGGGAGGATGAGTCCGGTTTTGAAAAAGCCCTTAAGACGATGGAAGGCGCAGATATTGTACTTCTTACTTTGGGCGGAAAATACGGCACCTGTTCCTTTGCATCCATGGGTGAGGGAGTTGATGCGGCAGACATAAATCTTCCACCTTGTCAGGATCGGTTTATTCTGGAAGCTTTGGAGAAAAAAATTCCACTGGTAGGTATTCATTTCAATGGAAGACCAATCTCAAGTGATGTGGCAGATATGCATTTGAATGCAATTTTGGAGGCTTGGAATCCGGCGGAAATGGGTGCAAGAGCAGTATATGAGGCTTTGTTTGGAATTCATAATCCATCCGGCAGACTGCCGGTTTCCGTGGCATATAGTGCCGGACAGATCCCGGTATATTACAATCATCCGTGGGGTTCTGCAAACCATCAGGGAGAGAGTATCGGATTTGTCAACTATCTGGACATGCCGCATACGCCGAGATACTGTTTTGGATATGGATTGAGTTATTCGGATTTTGTCTATTCTGATTTGACCATAGAAAAAGAAGAAGTACTGCCAACAGAGACTGTTTCTGTTGGGATGAAGGTCACAAACCAGTCAGAAACTGCCGGAACAGAGATTGTCCAGCTTTATCTGTCCGACCGCTATGCATCGAGAACAAGACCGGTGCAGGAGCTTGCCGGATTTACAAGAGTATGGTTAGAGCCGAAAGAGAGCAGAACTGTTATTTTCAGGATACAGCCTTCACAGATGGCATTTCTGGATAAAGATATGCGATGGAAAATTGAAAAAAGTACGGTTGATGTGAAAATTGGAAGCTCCAGTGAAGATATCCGGTTGAAAGGTGAGTATACCGTCCGGGAAAATCAGTGGATTGAAGGAAAAGACAGAGCTTTTTGCGCGGAGGTGGAAGTTTTATGAGATATTACTGCAATCCGATCAATGTACCATATGCATACCAGTTTAAGAAAGATCCAAGAGATAAATATCAGCTCACTGTGAACCGGGAAGCTGCAGATCCTTCCATGGTGGAATATCATGGAAAATACTATCTGTTTGCATCAATGAGCGGATCCGTGTGGGTATCTTCGGATATGGCACACTGGGAAAGCTATCCGCTGCCGGAGAATGTACCTGCCTATGACTATGCGCCGGATGTGCGCGTGTTCGGTGACTGGATGTATTTTACAGCATCTGGCAGGGGTGAGGCGTGCGATTTCTACCGGACGAAAGATCCTATACATGGTCCCTATGAGAAAATCGAGGGTGTGATGGATTACTGGGATCCGAATCTGTTTGCAGATGAGGATGGCAGAGTTTATTTTTACTGGGGATGTGCCAATGCAACACCAATCTGGGGCGTGGAATTAGACCCGGATACGATGCATCCAATCGGAGAAAAAAAAGAACTAATCTTTGGAAATCCGTGGGAGAACGGATATGAGAGATTCGGTGAGAACAACAGTGAAAATCCGAAAACAGAAGAAGAGATTGAGGGTCTGTTCGCTGCCTTTTTGAAAGAGTGTGGGGAAGATGCGAAAAATCTTCCGGAGGAGAATAAGAAAATCATCCGTGCAACATATGCGGGAATGCCATACATCGAAGGTGCGTGGATGACAAAATATCAGGGAAATTATTATCTGCAATATGCGTGTCCGGGAGCAGAATTGAATGTTTATTCAGATGGTGTTTATGTCGGAAAATATCCATTAGGTCCGTTTCATCTGGCAGAGAATAATCCGTTTTCCTATAAACCGGGCGGTTTTCTTCCGGGAGCAGGCCATGGTTCTACGATGGAAGATATAACCGGACATTTCTGGCATACGGCAACAATGAGGATCAGCAAAAATCATGTGTTTGAGCGGCGTGTAGGAATCTGGCCGGCAGGGTTTGATGAGGAAGGAAATCTCTTCTGCAACCAGAGATATGGAGACTGGCCGCATGACGTCGAAAAATTCAGAATGGATCCGTGGGCAGAGCCGGAATGGTTTTTGTTAAGCTATGGCGCAAAGATGACAGCATCCGGTTATGAAAAAGATCACGAGCCATCGCTTGCAGCAGACGAGAATGTACAGACGTGGTGGATGGCAGATACCGAAGCACCGGGAAGTTTTCTTACAATGGATCTGGACACCTGTGCAAACGTGCATGCCATCCAGATTAATTTCGCAGATGATCCTTCCAGTCAGATAAAGTGTCCGGGGGAATGGAAGAAAACACCGGATATGGAGCGCTATATAGACCGGAAGGCAGGTTATACAAGATGGATGTTAGAAGGATCTTTAGATGGAGAGATGTGGTTTGCACTGGAAGATAAGAGAAATGCAGACACTGATTTAAGCCATGATCTTGTTGTGTCAGAAGAGGGATGGAAGCTACGCTTCCTGAGACTCACAATAGAAGAGGTGCCTTACCATGTGAAACCGTGTATTTCAGGACTTCGTGTTTTTGGAAGGGCAGAGAGAACACTTCCGGAAGTGCCGGAATATGAAGTCAGACGGACAGGATATCTTGATATGGAAGTTTCCGTAGAAGAGCAGAAAGCGGTATCCGGATATCTGATCCTGTGGGGAAATAAACCGGAACAGCTCTATCACAGCTGTATGGTTATGGGAAACTGCATAAACTACCGTATAGGAGCTCTGGTAAAAGGAAAAATGTACTATGTCAGAGTGGATGCTTTTAATGGTTCCGGAATTACACATGGAGAAGTAAAAAAGCTGGAGGTGTTTAAATGAAAAAACAGTTATTGCGGCAGGCAGATGGATCACCATGGATAGCGATTGCTGGCGAAGCTCATAATTCGAGTGCATCAGATGCCGTTTACATGAGCGGAATCTGGGAAAAGGCAGAAGAACTGGGATTGAATACACTGCTCCTTCCGGTGAGCTGGGAACTGATCGAGCCGGAGGAAAACAGGTTTGAATTCACGTTGGTGGATGAGCTTATCATGCAGGCAAGAAATGCGGGCATGCATATTATTTTTCTGTGGTTTGGAACATGGAAAAATGCACAGTCAACTTATGCACCGGAGTGGGTGAAGAAAGATTTGCAGCGTTTTCCGCGTGCGGAGATAGAACAGGGAAAACGGAAAATCATTCTTAAAAATTTTTATAATATGCCATATACAACCCTTTCTTATCTGGGCGAAGAGACAAAACATGCAGATGCGAAAGCATTCGCAGGATTAATGCGCCACTTAAGGGTAATTGACGGGAAAGAGCGGACAGTGCTTGCAGTCCAGGTGGAGAATGAGACTGGAGTGCAGGGAAGTGCAAGAGAGCATTCCACATTGGCAGAGCAGCTGTTTGCAAAAACACCGCCGCAGGGGCTTGTGGATTATCTGGAAAACCATACAGATGAGATGGATGAATCTTTGAAAAATGTATGGCAAAATCAGAATACCGGGGCAGAGAGAAAAATAACTCCAGACAGTGGGCAGGATGGTATGGAAAAATGCGGAAAAGAAAAAGGATGGAGAGAGGTTTTTGGTCTGGCAGCAGATGAAATTTTTTCTGCATATCATATTGCAAGTTATGTAGAATATGTCGCAGCAGCCGGAAAAGCAGAGTATGATCTTCCGATGGCGGTCAACAGCTGGCTGACACAGGGGACAGAGCCTGGAGTATATCCATCCGGTGGACCGGTTGCCAAAATGATGGAGGTGTGGAATTATGCAGCCCCGTCCATTGATATCTATGCACCGGATATTTATGTACATAATTTTACCGATATCTGCGAGGAGTATACAAAGCTTGGCAATCCACTTTTTATTCCGGAAACGGCAACACATTCCCACTGTGCGCCAAGGCTTGTGTATGCAATCGGACATTATCATGCAGTCTGCTTTGCACCGTTTGGCTTTGAGGATATGGGAAAACCGTTCAACTCTGCCACAGCACATCTCTTCGGGGTGGATGTGAAAGACCCATTACTTTCCATACCACAGGATGTAAAGGAGTACCATTACTGTGCGTCAACGTTAGGAAGCATGATAGATTTGTTTTCGGACAATTATGGAACAGACAATCTTCAGGCAGTGATTGCAGAAAACTGTAAAGATGGTACAGGAGAAATGTTATTTGAAGATTACAGATTCCGCGTGCAGATGGCGGTTTCAGGGCAGGGAGAACAAAAAGGCGTATGTCTTATTTTAAAGGCAGAGGAAGATACTTTTTATATGTTTGCAAATGCATGCCAGATAGAAATCTGTTCGAATGACAAGACGCGGGAGCACTGTGATATTTTATCTTATGAGGAAGGAGCTTTTTCGGAAGGCATCTGGGTGGCAGGCAGAAGATTAAACGGTGACGAAGCAGCAGCGATTACATTTGAGGAATACCGGCTGGTGAAGATAAAACTCTTTTTATATGGAAATGAATAGAAGATGAAGCTCTTACGATATAGGTATAAATAAAGAAATAGGCGAGAATAAGTAAAAACTGATATCAGATTGTACTCTTCAGAAACCGTACCTGCTGTGGTATAAACCAGAAGCCGTTGTCGTACAATGTGGTAAGAAAATCAAACGAATATATTTTTTCCAAAGATTTGTCGTAAAAATGTGGTCAAATCAAGAAACCTCCGTGCGAAAGCAAGTGAAAAATCCCTGTGAAGCTGTGAGATACGCCATGCACAGCTCGGGAAAGAATTCCCTTGCTGCCAGGCTGTCGCCCTATAAAATAGCGAAAATAGACGCCTTTGCAAGTAAACTTGCAGGGCGTTTTTTTCACCATTTTGCATGGCTCGTAGCGTTCACAAATTCTTCACAAAAAATTAGCACTCGCCTCTTGACAGTGCTAATAACAAGTGTTATATTACAACTAGAACAAAGGAAGGGGAACAAAAAGAGATGATAAAGATTCCACCGACCGGTGTTTGAGATGACAACAACACTTCAGAGTAAATCCGAATGTGCTAAATAAATTAATAAATGTCTTTTGAAGGGAGATATGACTTATGTTAATGCCTAGTATTTTTGGAGAGAACTTATTGGATGATTTCTTTGGAGAACCATTTGGAGGATATGATTACAGTGAATCCGGACTTATGACAACGGATGTAAAAGATACCGATAAAGGCTATGAAGTAACGATGAACATGCCTGGAGTTAAAAAAGAAGATGTAAAAGCAGAACTGAAAGATGGTTATCTGACAGTCAGTGCTGAGACGAACACGAAGAAAGATGAAAAAGCTGAAGATGGCAAGTACATCCGTCGTGAACGTTACAGTGGATCCTGCAGCAGGAGCTTTTATGTAGGCGACGGTGTCAAACAGGAAGACATCAAAGCCAAATTTGAAGACGGTACATTGAAACTGTTCGTACCGAAAGAAGCAGCAAAACCTGCTGTAGAACAGAAGAAATACATTTCCATTGAGGGATAATCAGAATGCGGATTGTAAGCGTCCGGTTACAAGGCTGCCAGATGAGGCAGCCGCTTAAAAAGAAAGTTAGCTAAATTCAGATAGATTTATAAGGAGGAACGACTTATGTTAATGCCTAGTATTTTTAATGATAACTTATTTGATGATTTCTTTGATTTTCCATTTTATGATGATAAAGCAGATCGTAAGATCCAGAGAAAACTGTATGGACATCATGCAGGCAATCTGATGAAGACAGATATCAAAGAGAAAAAAGATGGATACGAACTGGAGATTGATCTTCCGGGATTCAAGAAAGATGAAGTTACAGCAGAACTGAATGACGGATATCTGACAGTCAGCGCTGCCAAAGGACTGGATCAGGATGAGCAGGAGAAAGAAACTGGTAAGTACATCCGTCGTGAACGTTACGCAGGAGCCTGCCAGAGAAGTTATTATGTAGGTGAAGATATCACGGAAGAAGATATCAAGGCTGAGTTTAAGCATGGTATCTTGAAACTCTTTGTCCCGAAGAAAGAAGTAAAACCGGCAGTAGAAGAGAAGAAATATATCAGTATCGAAGGATAATGACAACACGTTAAAAACTTTCAAATACACCATATGATGAGGGCAGCATACAGGAGCAAAATCCTGTATGCTGCCCTTTTTGCCATCTATATAAATGGAAATTTGAGAAAGTCTGGATAGTATAATGAAGTTAGGATTTGATCTGTATTTTGAGATGTGGAAAAAGGGAGAAATCTCCATCAGAAAAGCAGTGTAGTAGTGGTGAATCGAAAAATAAAATCTGAGAGAGTTTTCGAATGTGGGAATCGGAGAATTACAGATAATGAAAAATCAACCATGGGAAAGGGAATGTTTAGTGTTATGGCATGGACATTCCCTTTTCTGGACATTCTAATGTGCAAGTAATGCAGTCGGCAGAAAAATCGGCAGAATCGGCAGAAAAAATATAGAAGTATAGAGAGCAGTTGTTTGAATAGCTGGAATACTATAAACAGGACAGGGGATATTTGTTAAGTTTCAATTTTAATAAAAATAAGAAGCGCGGAATCCAGAACTTGGAGTATCAAGGGAAAAGGATTTTGGAAGTAATTGTGTAAGATATAAGGATAATAAGAGAAACAGCTTGCTGGCATCGGCAAGCTGTATTATAGAAAAAGCCCTGCTTTATGCAAGGCTTTTGAAGTATGAGAAAGATTTTCGTTTACCAGATTCCAAGCACATGCTGCATGGAAAGACTGGCGATCGTGATACCGATCCAGCAACAGAAACCAAGAGCGAGTGGTTTGCCGCCGGTTTTGATCAGCTTGATGATATTCGTATTCAGACCGACTGCACTCATGGCGAGGACGATGAAGAACTTGCTGAGTGTTTTCAGCGGAGTAAATACATCTGCGGATACGCCGGCTGAAGTTGCGATTGTTGTGATCACGGAAGCGAGAACAAAGTAGAGGATGAACATCGGAAAAATCTTTTTAAATTCCACTTTCTTTCCTTCGGCTTTGGAACTGCGTGTCCGGATAAATGCGAGAACTAATGTGATCGGGATGATCGCGAGCGTTCGGGTAAGTTTGACCGTAACTGCCTTATCCAGTGTGGCAGAACCGAGGGCGTAGAGCGAATCCCAGGTGGAAGCCGCTGCAGTTACGGAAGAGGTATCGTTGATCGCAGTTCCGGCAAAGATACCGAAGGCTTCCCCGCTTTTGGTTGAGAATCCAAGCAGTGCACCAAGTGACGGGAAGAACAGTGCGGCGAGCATGTTGAAAAAGAAGATCACAGAGATTGCCTGTGCAACTTCTTCATCATCCGCATCAATGACCGGTGCTGTTGCGGCAATTGCAGAGCCTCCGCAGATGGAAGATCCGACACCGACCAGTGTGGAAATATTTCCCGGTACATGCATAACTTTATGTAACAGATATGCAATGATCAGGGATGTTGAAATCGTCGTTACGATAATTGGCAGTGACTGTTTTCCGGTTTCCAGAATCACGGAGAGATTCAGTCCGAAACCGAGAAGGATTACAGCGTATTGAAGAACCTTCTTTGACACAAAAGTAATACCGTCCTGAAACATGGATTTGTCTTTTAATAATAAAGTGATGATCATTCCGGCGAGGATACCGAATACTGGTCCGCCGATGATCGGAAATGTCTGTCCGAGGAACCAGCATGGAACGGCGATGAGCAGACAAAGTAAGATGCCTTTCCAGCTTTTTGTTATAAAATTCATAGAAATACCCCTTTCAAGTGAAATAAATAAGTTGCTCTCATATAACAGTGCCTATCATAACACAAAAATACAATAAAATTAAATTATATATATTTATAAAACAATAAAAATATATTATGATAAAGGGGGAGAAGTTAAGAAAAATTTATTTCAGTGAGGAGAGAAACGAATGCAGGATTTTCGCATGGATACATTTTTAACGGTATGCAAGTATATGAATTACACAAAAGCGGCGAAGGAGCTGAATCTGACGCAGCCGGCAGTTTCCCAGCATATTCATTTTCTGGAGCAGACTTACGGAGTGGAGCTTTTTGCACATAATGGGAAAAGAATGGAGCTTACAAGAGCAGGTGAGATATTAAAAAGCTCAGCACTTACGATGAAGCATGATGAATTTCACATGCAGGAAAAAATGAGACATGCGGCAGGAGGCGTGCAGAATTATGCTTTTGGTGCAACACTCTCTGTGGCAGAATTTATGATAACGGAGGATTTAGAACGGTTTATCCTAAATCATCCGGAGAGCCATATCCGGATGGAGGTGGCAAATACAAAGGAGCTGCTTGTGAAACTCGATGCAGGGGAACTGGATTTTGCAATCGTCGAGGGAGAATTTCCAAAAGATGAATATGAGTATCTTCTTTATAGTCAGGAAGAATATGTGGCAGTAGGAAATAAAAAAGTTGCGGAAAGATTCAGGGGAGCATCGATAAAAGATTTATTTACGGAACGGATCATCCTGCGGGAACCAGGCTCGGGAACCAGAGAAATTCTGGAAAATGAGTTGAAAAGGCGGGGACTTCAGGTATCTGATTTTGCCAATCTGACAGAGATCGGAAACATCGGAGTGATCCAGAAAATGCTCCAGGCAGGACTTGGGATAACTTTTTTCTATCAGACGACCATAAAAGGAAAAGAAGAGCTGCAGGTGATTCAGCTAAATGATTTTAAACTCAGACATGATATCATGTTCATTTACCGGAAGAACAGTATTTTTGAAAAAGATTACCGGCAGATTTATGAAGAATTCCGTGAAAACGGGAAAATGGCTAAAGAAGGGAAATTCCAAAAGTAATTTGAGAATAAGGTGGAAATAACGAAAGATTCCCGATATAATAACAATATATGATTTTGGGGACAAGGAGGTAAAGTGTGATAAAACGGGGAATCCGGACATTGCACAAAAGAAAGTGATGCATACACTGAAAAAATTTGTAAAATATTATGCGCCGTACAGGACAGTATTCTTTCTGGATCTGATCTGTGCGGCGATCATCAGTCTGGTGGATCTTGCATTTCCACAGATTTTAAGATCACTGACAAAGACTTTATTTACAGAGGATCCGTCACAGATCCTTGGAGCACTTCTGCCGATCGGACTGGCTTTGCTTGTGATGTATATCATACAGACATTTTGTAAATATTATGTCAGTTATCAGGGCCATATGATGGGGGCACATATGGAACGGGATATGCGCCAGAAGTTATTTGATCATTATGAGAGACTTTCTTTTTCTTATTATGACCAGAATAATTCCGGACAGATGATGAGCAAGCTGGTGTCGGATCTGTTTGATATTTCCGAGTTTGCGCACCATGGACCGGAGAATTTATTTATATCCGTAATTAAAATCGTTGGTTCGTTTACATTTTTGTTTCTTATTAACTGGAGACTGGCGGTTCCGCTGCTTGTGATGGTTGTATTTATGCTGATCTTTTCTTATAAGCAGAACCGTCAGATGCAGGAGACTTTTATGGACAACCGGAGAAAGATCGGGGATGTCAATTCCAGTCTGCAGGATACGCTGGCGGGAATCCGTGTGGTGCAGTCTTTTGCAAATGAAAAGATTGAACGGGAGAAATTCGAGAAAAGCAATGAAGGATTTCTGGTATCCAAGGATGCAAACTATCATTGTATGGGAAGCTTTATGAGCGGCAATCTTTTCTTCCAGGGAATGATGTATCTGATCACATTAGTGTTCGGTGGATGGCTGATCGCACATGGGAAAATGGAAGCTGCCGATCTTGCCATGTATGCGCTTTACATCGGAATTTTTATCAGCCCGATTCAGATTCTTGTGGAGCTTACCGAGATGATGCAGAAAGGTCTTTCCGGTTTCCGGCGCTTTCTGGATGTTGTGGAGACGGAGCCGGAGATTGTAAATGCACCGGATGCGAAGCCGCTTGAAAATGTAAATGGTGAAGTGGAATATAAAAATGTTTCTTTCCATTACAGTGATGATGATACGCTTGTGCTGGATCGTGTATCCTTTAAGATCCCAGCGGGAAAGTCCATTGCACTTGTTGGACCATCTGGAAGCGGTAAGACGACAATCTGTTCCCTGCTTCCAAGATTTTATGATGTGACCGGAGGTGTGATCACGATCGACGGGCAGGATGTAAGAAAGCTGACACTGGAAAGTCTGAGAAGCCAGATCGGGCTGGTACAGCAGGATGTCTATCTGTTCTGTGGATCGATCAGGGAAAATATTGCTTATGGAAAACCGGGGGCATCGATGGAAGAAATTATCGATGCGGCGAAGAAGGCAAATATCCATGAATTTATCATGTCCCTGCCGGATGGATATGACAGCTTTGTAGGAGAACGAGGAACTCGTCTGTCGGGTGGACAGAAGCAGAGGATTTCGATTGCAAGAGTATTTCTTAAGAATCCGCCGATATTGATTCTGGATGAGGCGACCAGTGCGCTTGACAATGAGAGTGAGCGCTGGATCCAGCAGAGCCTGGAAGAGCTTGCGAAGAACCGGACCACGATCACGATCGCACACCGGCTTTCTACGATCCGCAATGCGGATGAGATTCTTGTGGTTGCAAATAATGGAATCGCTGAACGGGGAAATCATGATGAATTGCTTGAGCAGGGTGGAATTTATGCGCATTATTATGAGATGTCATGATGTTGGGGTCAAAAGGTATTTTGCCCCCTTTGATACCAGATCGCTACGTGCTTTGCACTTTCGCAATCCTCAAAAACATTCGTAATCCGCTCATTTTTCTTTGAAAAATGGCTACTTACTCATGCTTTTAGCGGGTCAAGAGGTCAAAAATCCTCTTGCAAGCAAGCTTGCATCGGCTTTCTGACCTTTTGACCCTGGTATCATGTCATAATAGTAAGTGAGAAAATCAAAATAAGTAAACAAAAAAGCTTCTTTTCAGAAAAACAGGAGGGCAGTTTCTGAAAAAGAAGCTTTTCATTTATAAAAAGCCAAAGCTTTTTATATCGTAAAATTGTAAGCAGTGTGTGCTGGTCTATATTTGTAAAATATTACACAGCTTAATCACACATATGGCAGGCTGCGCATGCAGACGGTGTCGTTGCGCATCCGCCGAGGGCTGTCTCGCGAAGCTCTGCCGGAAGACGCTTTCCTACAGTGTACACAGCTTCCAGCATTTCATCGAATGGAATCAGCTGGCGTACTCCGGAAAGGGCGATCTCTGCAGCGATCGTTGCATTTGCCACACCGGCAGCATTACGGTTCTGGCAAGGATATTCGACCAGCCCGCCGACCGGATCGCAGACCAGACCGAGCATGTTCATAAGAACAGTGGATGCTGCGGCAAGGGACTGTTCCGGAGATCCGCCCATCAGTTCAACGGTTGCGGATGCCGCCATTGCAGATGCGATTCCGACTTCTGCCTGACATCCGCCGACTGCTCCGGCGACAGTTGCATTGCGCATAGCAAGATAACCGATCGCGCTGGCATTATAAAGTCCCTGCTTGATCTGTTCATCGGAAAGATCATAGGTTTCCTGGAGAGCAAGCAGAAGTCCCGGAACGATACCGGCAGATCCGGCAGTCGGGGAGGCTACGATCACACCCATGGAAGCATTGGTTTCCAGAGTTGCCATCGCGTAAATGACAGCTCTTTCCAGAAGATCCCCGCAAAGACCTTTTCCGGCATCTTTGTGATCTGAGATTTTTTTTGCTTCGCCACCGATCAGTCCACCCATGGATTTGACCGGGGTATGGATCGGAGTAGAAGCGGCTGATTTCATGATCTCAAGAACACGGTCCATTTTGCGATCTGTCTCTTCCGGATCCTGTTCGCCTTCTGTGAGCTCTCTCTGAAGCATCACAGCAGAAATTGAAAGGTTCTGTTCCTGACAGACTTTTAATAATTCTTTTGCATTTCTAAAATCCATAATCTGTATTCTCCTTCCAATTACATCTGAACAACCATAACGTTGTATACATTTTTGTTTCTTCTAATTGTATCTGCGATATCTTCCGGGACCAGATCATCGGATTCTACGATGGTATAAGCGGTATTTCCTTTGGATTCGCGGAACAGACGCATGAATGCGATATTGATTCCAAGTTCGCTGAGGCATTTGGTAATGTAAGCAACAACGCCCGGTGCATCTTTCTGGACAACGACGATCGAGCTGTATTCTCCGGTAAAATCAACCTCCACACCGTTAATCCGGCACAGGCGGGCTTTTCCGCCACCTAACGATTCTCCGCGGATCGTCATCTCCTGCCCTTCTTCATTTACCATCAGGATATCAACGGTATTCGGGTGCACGTCGGTTTCTACGTTGTTCGGAATGAAAGAATATTCGATTCCGTTGTCTGTTGCGATCTGGAAGGAATCACGGATACGCACGTCATCGGTGGCAAACCCCATAATACCGCCGAGAAGAGCACGGTCCGTACCATGACCATGATAGGTTTTGGCAAAAGATCCATAAAGGGTAAATTCTACTTTTTTAAGAGAACCGGTGAGAAGCTTTCTTGCAAGCAGAGCGATTCTGGCAGCTCCTGCAGTATGGGAGCTGGATGGTCCGATCATATTCGGTCCCATGACATCAAAAACACTGATAAAGGACATAGTAAACCTCCTGTAAAATAATAGTTTCACGTACGTAAAAAGGATTGACGTCTTATTAGTTATATTGTACCATCAACTTATGAGTGAAACAAATTCATAGATTTTATGAAGATGTTGAAAATTTTTCATAATGGAGTTAGAAGATGGAATTACGTCAATTACAGACTTTTATACAGATCGCGCAGATGCAGAGCTTTTCCAGAACGGCAGAGATGCTGGGGTATTCGCAGTCGGCAGTGACGGTTCAGATCCGCCAGCTGGAAAACGAACTTGGGAAAAGGCTGTTCGACCGGACAGGAAAGAAAGTGGTGCTTACTCCGCAGGGGGAAGAATTTCTGGAGCATGCTAACCGGATCCTTTATGATGTTCATCAGGCGAAAGCATCCATGAATGATACGGATGAATTGAAAAATCCACTTCACATCGGGACGATCGAGTCTCTGTGTACGGTGAAATTTCCAAAGATCATAAGGAAATTCAGGGAACAGTATCCCAGGGTTTCTATCCGGATCACGGTAGATTCTCCGGAAAAGCTGATCCAGATGATGGAACATAATGAACTGGATCTGATCTATATTCTGGATACACCAAGATGGGACAGCAACTGGATCAAGGTGATGGAGAAGGCAGAACCGGTTATGTTTGTGACATCGGTCAGTCATCGATTGACAAAAGAAAGAAATTTATTGCTTGATGATCTGCTGAAAGAGCCTTTTTATCTTACAGAGCGCAATGCCAATTACAGGCAGGCACTTGATGGCCAGCTGGCGTTAAGAAGAAAAGAGCTTTCTCCGATGCTGGAGATCAGTGATACTGCATTTATCAAAAAAATGCTGATGTATGGGGGAGGCGTTTCATTCCTGCCACGTTTTGCAGTGGAAGATGATATTGAGAAAAAGAAACTCACACTTTTGGATGTGAAAGATATAGAAATTACGATGTATCGTCAGATTTTCTATCATAAAAATAAGTTCAAAACAAAAGAGATGGAGAAATTTACAGAGTTTGCTTTGGAGGACAACTAAGAGAAAATACAGATATGAATAAAAAAATCAGTTGACAAATGGAAAATATCAGCATATACTGTAACCAATTAAAGCAATAAACCGATGAACAAGAGGAGTAAGTAAAGATATTTATTTCCAGAGAGCTGCCGATGGTGGAAAGGCAGTAGTAAGAGTTTTTACCGAATGGACTTGTGAGGGCAGCTTGAAACTGCAGAGCAGGAGTAGACGCTGACGGGATGCTCGCCCGTTACCAAGGAGATGTGTATGTCAGTACGCAGTTGAGAGGTCGGCGCAGACCGGCAATAAGGGTGGTACCGCAGAAGTAGAATTTCAAGAGCTTTTGTCCCTGTATAAGTGAAAACTTATACGAGGACAAAGGCTCTTTTTGCGTGCTACAAAGAGGGCGTGCACATCCGAAAAAGAATCATTTTGTGCTCGCACAAAGAATGATTCTTTACAGGACGTATAAGCAGTCTTCACACGACCGAGATGCAGCGCAAGCGTAATCGAGGTGTGTAAAGACGCACGCCCGGTGTAAATCATTCAAAAACAAGCTTACTCAACATAAAAACAACAACGAAAATTCAGGAGGAAAGAATCATGTACCCAGATTGTGATGAAATTTTAAAAATGGCACCGGATTATGACATCATTCCGGTTTGCCGTGAAATCTACGCAGACGTTATTACACCGATCACACTTCTACGGAAGCTCGCAGCAGTCAGCAAACGCTATTATCTGCTGGAGAGTGTAGAGGGAGGCGAAAAGTGGGGACGTTATTCTTTCCTTGGGTTTGATCCGGTGATGCGTGTAAAATGCAGTTGTGGAAAAGTAACGATAGAAAAGGACGGCGAAGAAACGGAAAAGGTGACAGACAAACCGCTTGAAGTGCTGCGGGAGATTCTGAAAGATTATAAAGCGCCGCGGCTTGCCGGACTTCCACCATTTGCCGGAGGATTTGTCGGATATTTTGCTTATGCGATGATCGGATACGCAGAGCCGAAGCTGAAGATCAAAAAAGGAACCTTCAATGACTACGATATGATGCTTTTCGATAAAGTGATTGCCTATGACCACCTGAAACAGAAGATCAGCATTATCGTCAACATGAAGACCGACAAGGTGATGGAGAATTACGGAAAGGCTACCGCACAGATCCAGGATCTGGCAAACCTGATCCGGAGCCAGCAGACGGCAGACATTCCGGTATCAAAAAGCAAGATTGCTTTTACCTGCAATGTCAGTAAAGAAGAGTATTGTAAGCTGGTTGAAAAGACAAAAGAGTATATCGTGGACGGAGACATTTTCCAGGCAGTCATTTCCAGACAGTTTTCCAGCCCATATGAGGGAAGTCTGATCAATCCTTACCGGGTGCTTCGAACAACCAATCCTTCTCCGTATATGGTTTATATGCACATTGATGACGAGGAGATCATGAGTACCTCACCGGAGACACTTGTCCGGCTGGAAAATGGAAGACTTACCACATTTCCGGTAGCCGGTTCCAGACCGAGGGGAACGACCGAGGAAGAGGATCAGGAACTGGAAGCAGATCTTCTCTCCGATGAAAAAGAGCTTTCCGAGCATAACATGCTGGTAGATCTTGGAAGAAATGATCTGGGGCGGATCTCCAAATTCGATTCGGTGGAAGTTACGAAATATATGATGATCCACAAGTATTCAAAGATCATGCACATCTGCTCACAGGTGGAAGGAGATATCCGGGATGACTGTGATGCACTCAGCGCGATCGAGTCTGTACTTCCTGCAGGAACTCTTTCCGGTGCGCCAAAGATCCGTGCATGCGAGATCATCGAAGAGCTGGAAAGCGAAGAGAGAGGTGTTTACGGAGGTGCACTCGGATACCTGGATTTCACCGGCAATATGGATACCTGTATTGCGATCCGGATGGCAGTCAAGAAAGACGGAAGAGTCTATGTACAGGCGGGCGGCGGAATTGTAGCCGACAGTATTCCGGAAAATGAATACCGGGAATCAGCAAACAAAGCAGCAGCTGTGATGAATGCAATCAAGGCAGCAAAGGAGGTACTGGAATAATGATTCTTTTAATTGATAATTACGACAGCTTTTCCTACAATCTGGTGCAGATGGCAGGAGGTATCAACCCGGATATTAAGGTCATCCGAAATGATGAGCTTACGGTAGAAGAAATTGAGAATCTGCATCCGGATAAGATCATCTTATCTCCGGGACCGGGATATCCGAAGGATGCCGGTGTGTGTGAAGAAGTGGTACAGAAGCTGCAGGGCAAGTTTCCGATCATGGGAGTCTGCCTTGGGCATCAGGCGATCTGCGAAGCCTACGGCGGTGAGATCATCCATGCAAAGGAACTGATGCATGGTAAAAAAAGCAACGTAAAAATTGACACAGCAAGTCCGATCTTTCAGGGAATGCCGGAAGAAATCGATGCGGCAAGATATCATTCTCTGGCGGCGGATACCGAAAAGATACCGAGAACTTTAAAAGTGATAGCTACTGCAGATGACGGAGAAGTGATGGCAGTCCAGCACAAAGAGTATCCGGTGTACGGATTACAGTTTCATCCGGAATCGATTCTGACACCGAAGGGAAGGAAGATTCTGGAGAATTTCCTGGGGCTGTAGAGAGGAAAGGTGTTGCCTGGATCATATGGTATCGAACGGAAAGAAGAAGTAAGGATTTCAGGTACACGTGAAAATTTAACAAAATACATTTTACATAAAATAGCAGAGACAACAAGGCAGACAAGATGGAGGACAAAAATTATGATCAGAGAAGCAATTGCAAAGTTAACAAGAAAAGAAGATCTTACATACGAAGAGGCAAGAGGTGTCATGGAAGAAATGATGGATGGTACTGCAACGCAGGCGCAGATGGGAGGTCTTTTGATGGCACTTTCCATGCAGGGTGAGACCATTGATGAGATCACCGCATTTGCAGAAGTGATGCGTGAAAAGGGTGTGAAGATCAAACCGGAGAGGGAAGTCATTGATATCGTCGGAACGGGCGGAGACCAGGTGGGAACCTTCAACATTTCCACAACCTCTGCATTTGTAGTGGCAGCAGGCGGCGTGCCGGTTGCAAAGCATGGAAACCGCAGCGTGTCCAGCCGGAGCGGAGCAGCTGATGTTCTTGAAAAGCTTGGTGTGGAAGTTGCACTTACTGCGGAGCAGAATGAAAAAGTATTAAACGAGACGGGTATCTGCTTCATGTTTGCACCGGTTTACCACTCATCGATGAAATATGCGGCACCGGTCAGAAAGGAGCTGGGAGTGAGAACGGTATTCAATATTCTCGGACCTCTTTCCAATCCGGCAGCGGCAACCATGCAGCTTCTCGGTGTATATGATAAAGAGCTTGCAGGAACGATGGCAGAGGTACTTTCCAATCTGGGTGTGACCAGGGGCGTTGCCGTATGCGGCGAGGACGGGCTGGATGAAATTACACTCACCGGAGAAACGGATGTACACGAAATCCGTTTTGGAGAAATTACTTCTTATACGATCACACCGGAACAGTTCGGGCTGTCCAGATGCCCGCTTGCCGATCTGATCGGAGGAACACCGGAAGAAAATGCACAGATCACGATGGATATTTTGACCGGAAAAGAGACTGGGGCAAAGAGAGATGTGGTTCTGATGAATGCAGGTATGGCACTTTACCTTGGAATTGACGGAATCACGCTTGCCGAAGGCGTGGAGAAAGCAAAAGAACTGATCGAGAGCGGAGCAGCACTTAAGAAGTACGAAGAGTTCCGTGAGGCAACAAAAGCAGTCGCAGCAAAATAGGAGAGGGCAATGATTTTAGAAAAGATTGCAGCAGATACGAAGCTGCGTGTGGAAAAAGCAAAAAGAAAGGTTCCGTATTCGGAAATCTGCAGAAGGGCAATGACGATGGATGCCAATACCGGATTCCCATTTGAAAAGGCACTAGCAGAGCCGGGAATCCATTATATCTGTGAGGTGAAAAAAGCGTCCCCGTCAAAGGGTGTGATCGCGCAGGATTTTCCGTATCTGGATATTGCGAGGGAGTATGAAAAAGCAGGGGCAGCCGCGATTTCCTGTCTGACAGAGCCAAAATATTTTCAGGGGAAGGATGCTTATCTGAAAGAGATTACGGAAAATGTATCGATCCCGGTGCTCAGAAAGGATTTTACCATTGATGAGTATATGATCTATGAGGCAAAGACACTGGGGGCTTCGGTGGTGCTTCTGATCTGTGCACTTCTGGATACCGAGACACTGAAAAGATACATAAAAGTTGCGGACCGGCTTGGCCTTTCCGCACTGGTGGAAGTCCATGATGAAGAAGAAATGCAGTCAGCGATTGAAGCGGGAGCAAGGGTAATCGGTGTAAATAACCGGAATCTGAAGGATTTCACCGTGGATATCGGTAACAGCATCCGGCTTCGCACTCTGGCACCGGAAAACGTTCTTTTTGTGGCAGAAAGTGGGATAAAGACAGCGGAAGATATTGAAAAACTGCGCGAGGCGAAAGTGAACGGGGTATTGATCGGTGAGACACTGATGAGAAGCCCGGATAAGAAAGCGGCGCTTGAAAAACTGAATGGTGGAAGCTTATAAATGGGAAAAACTAAAATTAAAATATGTGGTCTGAAAAGACCGGAAGACATCGGGATCGTGAATCGCCTGAAGCCGGATTTTGTCGGGTTTGTATTTGCGGAAAGCAAGAGAAAAATTGACAAAAAACAGGCGGGAAAACTACGTGAAGCACTGGATCCGGATATTCCGGCAGTCGGAGTTTTTGTAAATGAACCGATCCAAAATGTCACAGAACTTTGCCGGGAAGGGATCATTCAGCTGGTGCAGCTTCACGGGAATGAGGATGACTGTTATATAGAAGAGATCAGGAAGAACCTGCCGGATACTCCGCTTATCAAGGCGGTGCGGGTGCAGTCAAAAGAGCAGATTCTGGAGGCAGAAAAGCTGGATGTGGATTATCTGCTTCTGGATACTTATGTAAAAGGGCAATATGGTGGCAGCGGAACCGGTTTTGACAAAGCACTGATCCCAAAGCTTACAAAGCCATATTTTCTTGCAGGTGGTCTGGATGCAGAAAATGTAAACGAAAATATTTCCAGATGCAATCCGTTTGCGGTGGATGTGAGCAGCGCAGTCGAAACGGATGGCGTGAAGGATGAAACAAAAATAGAGGAATTCATAGAAAGGGTACGAAATCATGAGTAAAGGAAGATATGGAGAATACGGCGGACAGTATGTGCCGGAGACGCTGATGAATGCAGTGCATGAGGTAGAAGAAGCATACGAGAAATATAAAAATGATCCGGAATTTAACCGGGAACTGGATGATCTGTTAAAGAACTATGCAGGACGCCCGTCACTTTTATATGAGGCAAAGAAGATGACCAGAGATCTTGGAGGAGCAAAGATTTATCTGAAACGTGAAGATCTGAACCATACCGGTGCACATAAGATCAACAACGTTTTAGGTCAGGTGCTTCTTGCAAAGAAAATGGGAAAAACCCGTGTCATTGCAGAGACCGGAGCCGGACAGCACGGCGTGGCAACAGCGACAGCCGCAGCACTGATGGATATGGAATGTGAAATCTTTATGGGAAAAGAGGATACGGACCGACAGGCACTGAATGTCTATCGTATGGAACTTCTTGGAGCAAAGGTACACGCAGTTACAAGCGGAACCATGACGCTCAAAGATGCGGTCAACGAAACTATGAGGGAATGGGCAAACCGTATGGATGATACTCTTTATGTATTAGGTTCTGTTATGGGACCACATCCATTTCCAATGATCGTCCGTGATTTCCAGAAGGTCATCGGAGAAGAGATCAAAGCGCAGATGCTGGAAAAAGAAGGACGTCTTCCGGATGCAGTGATTGCCTGTGTCGGAGGCGGAAGCAATGCGATGGGAACATTTTACGAATTTATTCCGGATAAGGAAGTCCGGCTCATCGGATGTGAGGCAGCAGGACTTGGTGTGGATACTGAGAAAAATGCGGCAACGATCGCAAATGGTACAACTGGAATTTTCCATGGTATGAAATCTCTGTTCTGCCAGAACAAAGACGGACAGATCGCACCGGTTTACTCGATTTCAGCAGGACTGGATTATCCGGGAATCGGACCGGAGCATGCAATGCTTGCAGCTGAAGGCAGAGCGGAGTATGTGCCGATCACCGATGAGGAAGCGGTAAATGCATTTGAATATCTGTCAAGAACAGAGGGAATCATCCCGGCAGTAGAAAGTGCACATGCGATCGCCTATGCAATGAAGCTGGCACCGACTATGGACAAGGACAAGATCATCGTTGTAACCGTATCCGGACGTGGAGACAAAGACGTAGCGGCAATTGCTAGATACAGAGGAGTGGAAATCTATGAATAAGATAAGCGAAGCATTTGAAAATAAAAAAGCATTTATCCCATTTATCACAGGAGGGGATCCGTCCCTGGATGTGACGAAAAAACTGATCCTTGCAATGCAGGAGGCAGGAGCAGACCTGATCGAGGTCGGAATCCCATTTTCTGATCCGATCGCAGAAGGACCGGTGATCCAGGAGGCTGATGAACGGGCACTTTCAGCTGGCTGTACATTGGACAAATTATTTGACACGATAAAAGAAGTAAAGGATGAGGTCCATATTCCGATGGTATTTATGACTTATGTCAATCCAATTTTTACTTACGGAAAAGAGAAGTTCATGCAGCGATGTGTGGAATGCGGTATGGCAGGTGTGATCGTACCGGATGTTCCGTTTGAGGAAAAGGGAGAGCTTTCAGGAGTATGTAAGGAATATGGAATCGAACTGGTATCGTTGATCGCGCCGACTTCCCATGAAAGAATCAAAATGATTGCAAAAGAAGCGGAAGGGTTTCTCTACTGTGTATCTTCCCTTGGTGTTACCGGAGTCAGAAAGCAGATTACAACCAATATCGGTGAGATGATCGAGAAGGTAAGAGAAGTGACAGATATCCCTTGCGCGGTAGGTTTTGGAATTGCCGAGCCGGAGCAGGCAAAGGAGATGGCATCCCTTTCCGATGGTGCGATCGTGGGATCGGCAATCGTGAAGATCGTTGCAAAGTATGGCGAGGATTGTGTACCGTATGTGGCTGAGTATGTGAAGAAAATGAAAGCGGCTGTAGAAGAAGCCGGAAAATAAAGAGGTATGGGAAATGGCTGTCCGGGTGGCAGCCATTTTGTGTGCATATGGAAAAATACTGATTTTGACTTGGATGTATTACGGAAATTTATCTGAAGAGCAGGGAGAGAATAATATTTTCTACGTCATCTTGCGAAGGCCCCAAAAAGGATTTATACTAAAAATTAGCAGAAAATCATAAGAGGAAAGAAGGAAATAAAAGATGGAAAATTTCACATTTTATGCACCGACTTATTTTGCTTTTGGTAAGGACTCTGAAAATGATACCGGAAAGTATGTAAAACGTTTTGGCGGCAGCCGTGTACTGCTCCATTATGGCGGAGGTTCTGTCATTCGTTCCGGACTTTTGGACCGTGTTAAGAAATCTCTGGACGGGGAAGGAATTTCTTATGTAGAATTAGGAGGCGTAAAGCCAAACCCGAGAAGTGGTCTTGTATATGAAGGAATTGATCTGTGCCGGAAAGAAAAAGTAGACTTTGTACTTGCAGTCGGAGGTGGAAGTACCATTGATTCCGCAAAGGCGATTGCGGCAGGTGCAGTATACGATGGAGATTTCTGGGATTATTATGAAGGAAAGCTTGTCGAAGAAGCACTTCCGATCGGAACAGTTATTACGATTTCAGCTGCAGGAAGTGAAGGATCACCGGACTCTGTTATTACAAAAGAAGAAGGAATGTTCAAAAGAGGGGCAACCGGAGAAGCATTCCGTCCGAAATTCACGATCATGAACCCGGCACTTACACAGACACTTCCGGCATATCAGACAGCTTGCGGAATTACGGATATTATGGCACATCTGTATGAGCGTTATCTGACCAATACCGAAGAAGTAGAGGTGACAGACCGTATGATCGAAGGACTTCTTCTGACGATGATCCATGAAGGACCGAGAGTCATTGCAGATCCGGATAATTATCAGGCAAGAGCAAATATCATGTGGGCAGGTATGATGGCGCACAACAATTCCTGCGGAGTAGGACGTACACAGGACTGGACAAGCCATAATATTGAGCACGAATTATCTGCATTATATGACTGCGCACACGGTGCAGGACTTGCGGTTGTTATGCCGGCTGTATTTACTTATACACTGGAACACAATGTGATGCGTTTTGCACAGGCTGCAGTCCGTGTCTGGGGCTGTCAGATGGATTTTGCAGATCCAAAGAGAACGGCACTGGAAGGAATTGAGGCACTTCGAAACTTTTTAATTTCGATTGGAATGCCAAAGAATTTTGCAGAGCTTGGAGCCAAAGAAGAAGATATTGAAAAGCTGGCACATACCTGCTGTTATGGAGATGTAAATACTGGTACAGTGGAAGGATTTGCAACTCTTGATCAGAAAGATGTGGAAAATATTTATAAACTGATGGTATTTTAGTAAAAAGAATATCGGAAAACAGGAAATTTGGAAAAGGGAGTGTGTGACTTAAACTCAAGTCATACACTCCCTCTTTTAAAAACGTCAATTTCCTGACAGCCTCTGCATATACTTCAAAGTAGTGATATTTTGCATAAGGCTATGCAGTTTCATAAATTGGTTCGAAATCATCTGCGCCGTGTCCACAGAGTGGGCAGGTGAATTCTTCCGGAAGATTGCTTCCTTCGTATACATAATTGCAGATCTTACAGCGCCATCCGATAATCTTCTTATCCTCTTTTTTCTGTTCCGGTTTTGGCTTTATATGTGCCTGATAATCTGCGTAAGTCAGAGGCGGATTGTCACTTAAAAGTTTCGCATCGGTTACTTCAGCAATAAAAAGGGTATGTGTTCCAAGATCCTGTCTGGAAACTACTCTTGCGCTGAGGACAGAACATGTCTGCCATCCGAGGTAAGGAACTGCATTTTCATCTGCCGGTGCAGTAATAGTTGCGAATTTATCAACATCTCTGCCGGACTGGAAACCGAAATGCCGGATCGTCTCAAAAGAGCAGGTCTGGTCAAGCAGGCTTAATGTAAAAATGCCGCTCTCTTTGATCAGATCACAGGTATAGTTGCTATTCAGCACAGAGATTGCGATCCGTACCGGATTATTCGCAACCTGGATGCAGGTGTTGGTAATACATCCGTTTACTACATTCCCAGAGCGTGTTGCAAGCATAAATACTCCATAAGATAAATTGTAAAGTGCTTTTTTATCCATATGACATTCCTCCTGACTTCCAAAACTCAATAATAAGAATAATTACTATAATTAAAATATACATGATAAAAGAAAAATTGTCAATTACAAAATCAGGATTTCCGGAAAATCAGAATCACAAAAAATGTGATGATTTCTGATCCTAAGAAGGAAAGCCAGATTCCATTCAGCCCCAGGATCTGTGAGAACAGGATCGCACAGAAAGCAATCGCAATAATACCACGCATGACAGAACCAAGGACGGCAGGACGTGCCCGGTCGATTGCGGAAAAATAGGCAACCAGTACAATATTGATTCCGGCGACTAAAAAGCCCAGGAAATAAAGTCTAAGACCGGTATGGGCGTAAGCAAGCAGCCGGAGATTATGTTCGCTGTTAAAGATACTGATAAAGGTATCCGTAAATCCGTAGATCAGTGCAACGATCACAAGCTCGATCAGAAGTGCTGCAGCAAGAGACCAGTTGAGAAATTTACGGACGAGATCATGTTCGCCCTTTCCGTAACTCTGGCTGATCAGTGGCTGTGCACCCTGGGCAAGTCCGTTTAGGATCGCCATTGCGACCAGTGAAATATTTGCAACTACGCCGTAGGCGGCAATTCCGATATTTCCGGCAATATGCAGGATCAGCATATTGAATATACTTGTAATGACAGCAGAGGAAATTTCTGCAAAAAATGCGGAAACACCAAGCTGGCAGCACCCGATGATCCGGTGAAGGGAAGGGGTGCGCCAGTGGAATTTTACATGGTTATTCTTTCCCAGATAGTGGGTCGTACATACCAGCATAGTCACTACTGGCGAAAGTGCAGTTGCAAGTGCAGCACCGGTAAATCCAAGATCTAGCGGGAACATGAAAATATAGTCGAACAGAATGTTGAAAAAACTTCCGGAGATCGATCCGATCATAGCAATTGAGGTAGCGTGATCGTTTCTTGCAAATGCTGTGAAGGTATAATTTGCCATAAAAAACGGGGTGAAGAGCAGGACGATACGCATATAGCTGCGACCAAGCCGGATCAGTCCTGCGTCCGCGCCCAAAAGTGCCAGTGCCTTATGCGGAATAAAAATACCTGTCAGCATAAAAGGAATGCTGCATACCAGACACCAGAAGATGGACTGGGTAAAATAATAATCAGCCGGTGCGTCTTTTGCGGTACTGATATTATATCTGGTTGCGGAGCCAATCCCGATCATAGATCCGATTGCGAAGATCAGTCCGAATACCGGAAGGATCAGATTCAGGACAGCAAGTCCGTCTGCGCCACATTTGTAAGAGATAAAAAAGGTATCTGCCAGAATGTAGATGGAGACACCGATCATTCCGGAAATACTCTGGGAAATGTATTTTAAAAATTTTTTAAACATGTTTTTGAACTCCTCGTCTTTCTTAAAGCCAGATTAAATGAAATAACCATCTGTACCAGCCTGGTAATAAGCGGACTCTGATATCTCCATATAAGAATAGCATAAACATACGGGTTTGTCGAAAAAATAATCTTGCAATTACTGCGTTAACGTGCTATAGTAAGTTTTGTAAAACCAAATAATGCTTCAGGGCGGGGCGAAATTCCCCACCGGCGGTAAAGCCCGCGAGCCGTAAGGCATGAACTGGTGAGATTCCGGTGCCGACAGTAAAGTCTGGATGGAAGAAGTTGAATCGTTGCTGATAGAAGCGGATTCTATCATATATGCAGGAATAAAAAGTAAAACGCTCTGGAATGGGAATCATTTCAGAGTTTTTATTTTCCGGAAAATAAAATGCCGGGTCCGGATTCGATAAGAAAATGGTATTTCTGAGAAATATGACAATGCGTACAGCGATATAACTGAGAAAGAAAGCCCTGACAGGTAAGAGGATCTGTCAGGGCTTTTCCTATATGCCAAAGCACATTTTTTTGAAAAGAGACTTATCCGGCAATATACCTGAAATGTTTAGCAGAGTACATTTCCCGGGGCTTTTCCGGGAGAGATGAGAAAGGAGAAAAAATGACAGATGAATTTTACATGCGCCGTGCAATTGAACTGGCAAAAAAAGGACGTGGATGGACAAATCCAAACCCGATGGTTGGTGCCGTGATCGTAAAGAATGGAACCATTATCGGGGAAGGATATCACGAAAAATGTGGTGAGCTTCATGCAGAACGGAACGCAATCGCATCCCTGACAGAAAGCGCCGAGGGAGCAACACTTTATGTGACGCTGGAGCCATGCTGCCATTATGGGAAGACACCACCGTGTACGGAAGCGATTCTGGAACAGAAGATCGCACGGGTTGTGATCGGATCGAGAGATCCGAATCCGAAAGTGTCCGGCAAAGGAGCAAAGATTTTGCGCGAGGCAGGTGTCCAGGTGGAAGAGGATTTCCTGCGTGAAGAATGTGATGCGTTAAATCCGGTCTTTTTCCACTATATCACAACAGGATTGCCATATGTAGTTATGAAATATGCAATGACGGCTGACGGAAAGATTGCAACAAAAACAGGAGCATCAAAATGGATATCCGGTGAGGAAGCAAGAAGTCTGGTACATGAGATGCGCCATGACTATATGGCAATCATGGCAGGAATCGGAACGGTTCTGGCAGATGATCCGATGCTGAATGTGCGTCTGGAGGGAAAGAAAAGTCCGGTCAGAATTATCTGTGACAGTGTGCTCAGGATCCCACTGGACAGTCAGATCTGCCAGACAGCAGGGAGATACCGGACGATCGTTGCATATGCCGGTGAAAAGGGGAATGCGATTTGTTTAGAAGAGAAAAAACACAGTCTGGAAAAGCTTGGAGTCGTGCTTCTCAGCGTTCCTTCGGAAAAAGGGGAGATCAATCTGCAGCTTCTGATGAGAAAGCTTGGAGAGCTGGGAATTGACAGTGTACTTATTGAAGGCGGTGGAACTTTAAATGAGGATGCCCTGCAATCCGGTATCGTAAATGAGGTGAAAGCTTTTATCGCACCGAAAATTTTTGGCGGAAGAGGCGGCAAGACTCCGGTGGAAGGCTTTGGAGTTGAGAAAGTAGACGATGCCATCAAGCTACAGCTTATGAGAATCTCGCAGGTTGGAGAAGATATTCTGGCAGAGTATAAGGTTTTGGAGGAAATGTAAATGTTTACAGGAATTGTAGAAGAAACCGGATCTATCCGGTCACTCCGACTTTCTGGATCATCCGGGAAGATTGCGATCCGGGCAAAAAAAGTACTCGGTGGAACCAGGATCGGAGACAGTATTGCGGTAAATGGTGTCTGCCTGACGGTGGTTTCTCTGGAAAAGGATGGATTTACCGCAGATGTGATGGCGGAAACAGTGAGAAGAACCAACCTTGGTGATACGAAGATCGGTGAGAAAGTGAATCTGGAACGCGCGATGGCGGCAGATGGCAGATTCGGTGGACATATCGTTGCAGGGCATATTGACGGGACCGGAATGATTGAAGAACTCAGAAAGGAAGAAAATGCGGTATGGGTAAAAATCCGGACAACGCCGGAGATTCTGGAACTGATCGTAGAAAAAGGTTCAATCTGTATTGACGGGATCAGTCTGACAGTGGCAGAAGTAAGTGAAAAAAGCTTTCAGGTATCAGTCATTCCTCATACCGGAGAGGAAACCACATTGCTGAAGAAAAAAGCTGGGGACAGGGTGAATCTGGAAAATGATATTGTAGGGAAGTATATTAAAAAGTTTCTTACACCATCGGAACCGGCTGGAAAATGTGGTGGACTTACCATGGAATTATTAGAGGAGTATGGAATTTGATGCGAAGAAATTCCGGGACCGGAATGGAGAGCATACAGAAGAACAGGATAAAAATGAGTTATAGATCGGACAGGAGGAAGTAACAAATGGAGAAACAGTATCAATACAATAGCGTAGAAGAGGCACTTGAAGAATTGCGCCGGGGAAGGATCGTTCTGGTAACGGATGATCCGGACCGGGAAAATGAAGGAGATATGATCTGCGCGGCGGAATTTGCAACTCAGGAGAATATCAATTTTATGGCATGCCATGCGAAAGGGCTGATCTGCACACCGATGAGTGCAGCGCTGGCCGGACGGCTTGGGCTTTCACAGATGGTCTCCGAAAATACAGATAACCATTCGACTGCATTTACGGTATCCGTTGACCATGTGGATACGACAACGGGAATTTCAGCAGCAGAGCGCGGATATACTATGCGCAGCCTGACAGAAGAAGGAACGAAACCGCAGGACCTTCGAAGACCGGGACATGTATTTCCGCTGGTGGCAAGGCATGGAGGTGTGTTGGTAAGAAATGGTCATACCGAGGCAACGGTTGATCTGATGCGTCTTGCCGGACTGAAAGAATGTGGAATCTGCTGTGAAATCATGGAAGAGGACGGAACGATGATGCGGACAGAGAATCTCTGGAAGCTGGCGAAGAAGTACGACCTGAAATTTATTACGATCAAAGATCTGCAGGATTACTGCAGGATCCATGAAAAACATGTCGTAAGGGAAGCATGTGCAAAGATGCCAACCCAGTATGGAGAATTTCAGATTTATGGGTATGTGAATGACATCACCGGTGAACATCATGTGGCATTGGTGAAAGGTGAGATTGGCGATGGGGAAGATGTTCTGTGCCGTGTACATTCCGAGTGCCTGACCGGCGATACTTTCGGATCTCTCCGCTGCGATTGTGGAAAGCAGCTGCAGTCGGCGATGCAGCAGATCGAGAGAGAAGGAAGAGGAGTTCTTCTGTATATGCGACAGGAGGGAAGGGGAATCGGTCTGATCAACAAGCTGAAAGCGTATGAACTTCAGGAACAGGGATACGATACCGTGGAAGCCAACATCCGTCTGGGATTTGCACCGGATCTTAGGGAATACTGGGTAGGGGCTCAGATTCTATCGGATCTGGGAGTAAAATCACTCCGGCTTCTTACAAATAATCCGGAGAAGGTATATGGACTTTCCGGTTTCGGGCTTGCAATCCATGAGAGAGTACCGATTGAAATAGCACCGCAGAAATTTGATGCATTTTATATGAAGACGAAGCAGGAAAAGATGGGACATATCTTTAAAGAAATCAAATTTCAGTAAAAAGAGAATAAACAGTATTTATCATAGAAGAAACACTTTAATTACAGGAGGAAAAAAACATGAGACAGATCAATGTATTAGAAGGAAAAGTAGTAGCACCAGAAGGAATGAAAGTAGGAATTGTTGCTTCAAGATTTAATGAGATTATTGTTAATAAACTACTTGGTGGTGCGGTAGACGGGCTGGTACGCCATGGCGTGGAAGATGAAAACATAACGGCAGCATGGGTACCTGGAGCATTTGAGATTCCGACAGCAGCTTCTAAAATGGCGGCATCCGGAAAGTATGATGCAGTGATCTGTGTGGGAGCAGTGATCCGTGGAGACACGACGCATTATGATTATGTCTGCAATGAGGTATCCAAAGGGATCGCACAGGTCGGACTTGCAACCGGAGTGCCGGTATTATTTGGTGTGATCACGACTGAAAATATCGAGCAGGCAATTTCAAGAGCCGGAAGTAAAGGCGGAAATAAGGGATATGACTGTGCACTTTCTGCAATCGAAATGGTAAATCTTCTGAGACAGATGTAATTTCCAGCTGACGGTTACAAAAAGAATCCCGTTTTCCGGAAGAAAAAGGGCAGATGCCGGGATTTACTGGACATTTATGCAGGAAAAAGGTATCATATCTGATAAGAGAAATCTGTAAAAGAAATAGTAAAGTTTCAATTCAGAGATAATGAAGGAGAAAATGAATTATGTATACAGCATCATCTGAGAGATATGATACCATGGTATATAACCGTTGTGGGAAAAGCGGGCTTTTGCTGCCGGCAGTTTCTTTAGGACTCTGGCACAATTTTGGAACCAATGCGGATCCGGAGAATATGAAGGCAATGTTGAGGACAGCATTTGATCTGGGAATCACCCATTTCGATCTTGCGAATAACTATGGACCGGAATACGGGAGTGCTGAGACGAATTTTGGGAAGATTTTAAAAGAAGACTTTGCACCATACAGGGACGAGATGATCATCAGTACCAAGGCAGGCTATGATATGTGGCCGGGACCTTACGGGAACTGGGGAAGCAGGAAGTATCTGCTCGCAAGCCTTGACCAGAGCCTGAAGAGAATGGGGCTGGATTATGTAGATATCTTCTATCATCACAGAATGGATCCGAATACCCCACTGGAAGAGACCATGGGAGCACTCGATTCCATCGTAAAGAGTGGGAAGGCACTTTATGTCGGAATTTCTAACTATGATGGTCCGACAATGGTACGTGCAGCGGAGATTCTGGAAGATCTGAAATGTCCGTTTGTCATTAACCAGAACCGGTATTCCATTTTTGACCGGACGATTGAACAGAACGGCTTGAAAAAGACGGCGAACCAGATGGGAAAAGGAATCATTGCATTTAGTCCGCTGGCACAGGGGCTTCTGACAGATAAATATCTGCACGGAATACCGTCAGACAGCCGGATTGCGGTGGATGGAAGATTTCTACATGCCGATGCATTGACGAAAGAAAAGCTTGCGCAGATCGAGGCTCTGAACAAGATGGCAGGTGAGAGAGGACAGTCTCTTGCACAGATGGCACTGAGCTGGATCCTGAAAGATGAGGATGTGACCAGTGTGCTGATCGGAGCGTCCAGACCGGAGCAGATTATTCAGAATGTGGAGATTGTGCAGAATACGAAGTTCACCCGGGAAGAACTGAAAAAGATCGATCAGATCAGCAGGGGCGATCTGTAAGTGAAACCTGCGCGAAGAAATTATTTGCAAAGGACGCAAAGGAAATATTGAATAAATGATTGACAGGAAGCAGCCATTGTGTTATTATAGTCCATGGTTGCTTCAGCAATCAACAATTTCATATAGGGGATTGGTCAAATGGTATGACAGGAGTCTCCAAAACTCTTAGCGGCAGTTCGATTCTGTCATCCCCTGTAACTTGAAGGACTCAGTTTGAGTTCTTTTTTTATCTAATGGACCAAGTGCGGAATGGTGATAGCGCAAGTCCAAATCAACTCTTCATTTTCCAAAACAAAATAATCATCCCGCTAGATATATATATTCGACATAGTCACTATACATAGTGCATAAAAATAAAAGAAAATAATTGTAAAAAATGCCAAAAATTCAACTGTACGAAAGCACAAAATCCGTCAAAAAAGAATCTCAAATGCTACAAACTAAAAAAAGTGTCAAAAAATAGAAGTAAAAACAGCTAAAGAAAATAAAAGAAAAACAGATGAAGATAGTGAAAATAGATAAAAAAATTGGTTTTTTTACTGTACAATCTACAAAAGCTGAAAATATTGACAAAGAAAAAGTGTGAGCGTAATATAAGCATGACTTTTAGAGGACGCTCTGAAAAGTACTATAAAATAAGAATAAATAAAACGAAAGGGAGGGAGCGATACGGAACATTTAACAGAGACTCTGTTAGAAGAGCTGAACTGCGAGACAGTGTTTACGATCCCGATATTCGGCGGAATACCGGTAAAAGAGTCGGTCGTAGTTACCTGGATCATCATGGCGGTAATCGTAGGACTTTGTATCATATTTGTCCGAAGCTTGAGCGTCGAAAATCCGGGAAAGGTTCAGCTTTTATTGGAATCCGCAATAGGAAAAGGACTGGACTTCTTTGAAGACATCATGGGAAAAGAAAACAGGAAATATATTCCGTATCTGATTACAGTGCTTATCTATATTGGGATAGCCAATATCATTGGTCTGTTCGGATTTAAGTCACCGACAAAAGACCTCAATGTAACAGCAGCACTTGCAATCATGAGTATGTGCCTGATTGAATTTTCCGGAATCCGGAAGAATGGATTTAAGCATTGGGCGGCGCATTTTGCAAAGCCGGTACCATTCGTAGCACCAATTATGGTTCTGGAGATTGTGATCAGACCATTATCACTTTGCATGCGTCTGTTCGGTAATGTATTGGGAGCGTTTGTTATCATGGAGCTTTTAAAAGCAGTGGCTCCGGTTCTTATCCCGATACCATTTAGTTTTTACTTCGATATTTTCGATGGATTCCTGCAGGCATATGTATTCGTATTCCTGACAGCACTTTTCATGAATGAGGAGCAGGAATAATCCCGAAATGACAGAAGAAACACAAATCTATAAGAAAAAAGGAGATTAAGATTATGTTAGTAGCAATTGGAGCAGCAGTAGCAGTTTTAACAGGTTTAGGAGCAGGACTTGGAATCAGCCTTGCAACAGGTAAAGCAGTAGACGCGATCGCAAGACAGCCGGAAGCAGAAAGCAAGATCAGCAAGAACCTGATCCTGGGTTGTGCACTTGCAGAGGCAACCGCTATTTACGGTTTCATTATCGGACTTCTTATCATCTTAATGCTGAAATAAGAAAAGTAAAATGAAGAAAGGCAGGTGGGACAGGTGATACAGTTTAATGTAAGCCTTCTCTTTACGATCATCAACCTGATTGTCTTTTATCTTTTGCTGAAAAAATTCTTATTCAAACCAGTAATGGGAATTATGGAAAAACGTGAAAAAATGATTGCTGACGGACTGAAAAATGCCAGTGATAGTCAGGAAGAAGCGGCGAGACTGAAAGCGGAATATGAAAAGGCTCTGGAAGGAGCAAAGGCAGAATCCATTCAGATCGTGGAAAAAGCTAAGAAAACTGCAGCCGGAGAATCAGAGCGTATCCTTCAGGAAGCCAATACGGAAGCCGTAGGAATCCTGAAAGATGCCAGAAAGACGATTGAAAATGAACGCAAACAGACCATGAATGATCTGCAAAGTGAGATCGCAGGACTGGCAATGCAGGCAGCACGTAAGATTGTGGATGACACAAAAGGAAATCAGGATATATATGATCAGTTTCTGAAAGGTGCAGGTGATGCTCATGTCAATAAAGAGGTTAAATAAAGAGTATTGCTGTAGCCCTTCGGCAAAACAGTATGCACATGTTTTATATGAGCTTGGAATTTCAAAAGAAGCGGTAGGAGAGACTGAAAAGCTTTTTGAAGAAGTACCGGTGCTTGAAGAAACATTTGCAAGTCCGGTGGTACCGATGCGGGAAAAATTAAGTTCGATCGACAAGATTTTCCCGGAAGAAATAAAAAACTTTCTCAAGGTTGTATGCCGTAATCAGAGAATGAGCGAGATCAGTCAGATTCTTTTTGCTTATGACAGATACTGTAAAATGCAGGAAGGAATCCAGATGGCAACGCTTACCTGTGTGGAAGCACCAGATGAAAAGCGGCTTGAGAAAATCAGAGAATTTCTTTGTGAGAAGTACCATAAGACAGATGTGAAGATCGAGATAGTCAAAGATCCGGCATTACTTGGCGGATTTATCTTAAAGACCGGTGATGATGAATATGACTGGAGTCTGAAAGGAAGATTATCGAGATTAGAGCAAAAATTGACCTGGAGGTGAACAAAGTGAGTTCAATTAGCTCAGATGAAATTATTTCTATTCTGAAAAATGAAATAGAGAACTTTGATCAGATCAGTAAAGACAGCGAGGTCGGTACGGTTGTCTCTGTCGGTGACGGAATTGCAAATATCTATGGAATAGAGCATGCAATGTACGGAGAAATCGTGACATTTGAAAATGGACTGAAAGGTATGGTTCAGGACATTCAGAAAGATACGATCGGCTGCATCCTGTTCGGATCAGATGTAGAGATCAAAGAAGGTACGAAAGTGATGCGTACCAAAAAGAAAGCCGGAGTACCGGTTGGCGATAAATTTATCGGACGTGTCGTAAATGCACTTGGAGCTCCGATTGACGGAGCGGGAGAAATCGAAGCAGAAGATTACAGACCGATTGAAAATGAAGCACCAGGAATTGTAGACCGTAAATCCGTCAGCGTTCCAATGGAAACAGGAATCCTTTCTATCGATTCTATGTTCCCGATCGGACGTGGACAGAGAGAGTTGATCATTGGAGACCGTCAGACAGGAAAGACTTCCATTGCTACAGACACGATTTTGAATCAGAAGGGTAAGGATGTCATCTGTATCTATGTAGCAATCGGTCAGAAAGCATCAACGATCGCAAAGGTTGTCAATACTTTTAAAAACGGCGGCGCAATGGATTACACCATCGTAGTAGCATCAACAGCAAGTGACTGTGCACCGCTTCAGTATATTGCACCATATGCAGGAACCGCGATCGCAGAACATTTCATGCATAAAGGAAAAGATGTCCTGATCGTTTACGATGATCTTTCAAAGCACGCAGTTGCATACCGTGCGCTGTCCCTGCTTCTTGGACGTTCACCGGGACGTGAAGCTTATCCTGGAGATGTTTTCTATCTGCATTCAAGACTGCTTGAGAGATCAAGCCGTTTAAGTGATGAAATGGGAGGCGGTTCGATCACAGCACTTCCAATCATCGAGACACAGGCAGGAGATGTATCTGCATACATTCCGACCAACGTCATTTCCATTACAGATGGACAGATCTTCCTGGAAAGTGATCTGTTCTTCTCAGGAATGAGACCGGCGGTTAACGTAGGTCTTTCCGTATCCCGTGTTGGTGGTGCAGCACAGACAAAGGCAATGAAGAAGGCAGCCGGAAGTATCCGAATCGATCTTGCACAGTATCGTGAGATGGAAGTATTCACACAGTTCAGTTCCGATCTGGATGCAGCAACAAAGGAACAGCTGGAATATGGATCTGGTCTGATGGAACTTCTGAAACAGCCACTCGGACATCCAATGTCCATGCATGAGATGGTCATCACCCTCTGCGCAGCACGAAATAAAGTGCTTCTGGGAATTCCGGTAAAAGAGGTTAAGAAATTCCAGATGGATATGCTGAATTATTTTGCAACAGTTCATCCGGAAATCAGTGAAGAGATTGAGCAGACAAAGGCTCTGTCCGATGAACTGGCTGCAAAGATTGTGGAAACAGCGAAGGAATTCAAAGACAGCAGGTGTTAATATGGCAAATATCAGAGAAATACAGACTCGAATCAACAGCGTCAAAGATACGATGAAGATCACGAACGCCATGTATATGATCTCGTCTACCAAGATGAGACAGGCGAAGAAAAAGCTGACAGATTCAGAGCCGTACTTTTACGGACTTCAGGGAGAGATTTCCAGAATCCTGAGGCATATTCCTGAGATCGAGCACCGGTATTTTGATGTGCGGGAAGAGATTCCAAAAGAGAAAAGAAAGATAGGTTCCATTGTCATTACTGCGGATAAAGGACTTGCAGGAGCTTACAACCACAACATTGTCAAGGTGGAGGATGAGATCCTGGAGGAACCGGGAGAGCATAAGCTGTTCGTAGTCGGTGAGCTTGGCAGACACTATTATGCGAATAAGGGTGTGGAAATTGACACCAATTTCCTCTATACTGTGCAGAAACCGACCATGCACAGGGCAAGAGATATCGCGGAAGTGATTCTTTCCCAGTATGGGAGAGGTGAACTGGACGAGGTCTACATCGTTTACACCAGAATGGAAAATTCGATGCTGACAACGGTTGAAAAAATGAAGATCCTGCCGCTTGAGAGATCTTCATTTAATGAAATGAAAATGCCGCTTAACATCCATAGAGAGGCGATCGCGCTTTATCCATCAGCAGAGGCGGTTCTGGACAGCATCGTACCAAACTACGTGGTTGGTATGATCTATGGATGTCTGGTAGAGGCATATGCAAGCGAACACAATGCGCGAATGACAGCAATGCAATCAGCAACAGACAGCGCGCAGGAAATCATCAAAGATCTTTCTATTATATATAACAGGGCAAGGCAGGCTGCGATCACACAGGAAATTACTGAGGTTTGTGCAGGCGCCAAAGCCCAGAAACGGAAAAGGAAGTGAAAACAGGTATGAATAAAGGACGTATTGTACAGGTCATGGGACCAGTTGTTGACGTTGTATTTGAAGACGGAAATCTGCCGCGCATTAAAGATGCCCTGCAGGTGGAGAACAACGGAAAAACCTGTATTATGGAAGTTGCGCAGCATCTGGGAAATGATGAGGTTCGTTGTCTGATGCTGGCAGCAAGTGAAGGACTTTGCAAGGACATGGAAGTAACCGCTACCGGTTCTGGAATTAAAGTACCGGTTGGAGAGCAGACCCTTGGACGTCTGTTCAACGTACTTGGAGAAACCATCGACAATGGCGAAGAAATCAAAGAAGATACCGAACACTGGGTGATCCACAGAGATCCGCCGTCATTTGAAGACCAGAGCCCGGTTGTAGAAATCCTGGAAACCGGGATCAAGGTTATCGACCTGCTTGCACCTTATGCAAAAGGTGGTAAGATCGGTCTGTTCGGCGGTGCCGGTGTAGGTAAGACTGTACTGATCCAGGAACTGATCCGTAACGTAGCCACAGAGCACGGCGGATATTCCATCTTTACCGGTGTTGGAGAACGTTCCCGTGAAGGTAACGACCTCTGGACAGAAATGAAAGCATCCGGAGTTCTGGATAAGACAGCCTTAGTGTTTGGTCAGATGAACGAACCACCTGGAGCACGTATGCGTGTCGCTGAGACAGGACTTACGATGGCTGAATATTTCCGTGATAAAGAACATCAGAATGTGCTTCTTTTCATTGATAATATTTTCCGTTTTACACAGGCAGGTTCCGAAGTATCCGCACTTCTTGGACGTATGCCATCAGCCGTAGGTTATCAGCCGACACTGGCAACTGAAATGGGTGAACTGCAGGAGCGGATCGCATCTACAAAGAATGGTTCTGTCACATCCGTACAGGCTGTTTATGTCCCTGCCGATGACCTTACAGACCCGGCTCCGGCAACTACATTTGCTCATCTGGATGCAACAACCGTACTCTCCCGTAAGGTTGTAGAACAGGGTATTTACCCGGCAGTTGATCCACTGGAATCTAACTCCCGTATTCTGGAGGCAGATATTGTCGGAGAAGAACATTATGAAGTTGCAAACCGTGTAACAGAGGTTCTGCAGAAATACAAAGAGCTGCAGGATATCATCGCAATTCTTGGTATGGAAGAGCTTTCCGATGAAGACAAGGCAACGGTTATGAGAGCAAGAAAGATTCAGAAATTCCTCTCCCAGCCATTCTTCGTTGCAGAGACATTTACCGGAGTTCCGGGAAAATATGTACCTCTGAAAGAGACGATCCGAGGATTTAAGATGATCCTCGACGGAGAAATGGATGAGTATCCGGAGAATGCATTCTTCAATGTAGGAACGATTGATGAAGTCATCGAGAAGGCAAAGGCTGAAAAAGCAGAATAGAGGTGCCAGGTATGGATACATTTGGACTTAAAATCATTTCCAGTGACCGGGTATTCTATGAAGGACGTTGCAGAAAGATGATCGTGCCGGTACCGGACGGCGGTGGAATGGAAATTCTTCCGCACCATGAAAATATGGTGATCGCTGTGGTGATCGGTGAGGCAATGCTTCAGTTTGAAGAAGGCGAATGGGTGAACCTTGCGGTCGGAGCCGGATTCCTTGAGATCGTTAACAACCGTGTGACGATGCTGGTGCAGACGGCAGAGAAACCGGAGGATATCGATGCCAGACTTGCCCAGGAGCAGATGGAGTATGCAGAAGAAAAGCTTCGCCAGAAACAGAGTATACAGGAATATTACCGGACACAGGCTTCGCTTTCAAGGGCGATGAACCGGTTGAAGGTGTCGAAGCGAAAAAAATGGTAAATAGGAAACAAATTTATGTGGAAGCGCGTAATCTACTACAGATTGCGCGCTTTTTCAATACGGAATTTTTGACAAAATTTATTGGGAAAAATGGTACAATCTTTTACAAAATAAAAGTTCCGATACAGGGTAGTTTGTGGTAGAATATATAACAGTGTGCGTGTACTGAGAAAAAGGATTTTGAGGTGTTCAAATAGAGTGTATTTCATCATAGAAGGAGCAAAAACGTGGAAAAAGAGGAGTTTACGCAATTATTTAATTTCTTTCGGGAGATTGATAAGGAAAAATTTATTGGAAGGCAGACATATCTGACGGATGGGGTGCGTAAGGAGAATGACGCGGAGCATGCGTGGCATATGGCAATCATGACGGTTCTGCTTGCGGGATATGCCAATGAGAAGATCGATGTTCTTAAGACAGTGACGATGCTTTTGATCCATGATATTGTAGAAATTGATGCTGGGGATACCTATGCCTATGATGAAGATGCGAAGAAGACGCAGAGGGAACGGGAAGTGAAGGCTGCGGACCGGATTTTCGGACTTCTTCCGGAAAAGCAGGGAAAGAAATTTCGGGCGCTCTGGGAGGAATTTGAGGCACAGGAAACTGTTGAGTCGAAGTTTGCCCGGACGATGGACAATATCCAGCCGATCATGTTAAATGCGGCTACAGACGGCAAAGCGTGGGAGGAACACGATGTTCATATTGAACAGATCCTGAACCGTAACCGGAATACGTCAAAAGGCTCAGAAGCGATCTGGGAGTATGCGAAAGAAGAATTCTTAAGACCGAATCTGGAAAATGGCAAGATAAAAAAATAACATAAAAAAAACAAAAATCCCCCTTTTCATTTTCGTGAATATGGGGTATCATATACTACAGAGCGCAAAATATAGTGGAGAAACTTAAAAGTGACACTATATTTTGTGGAGCGATGGAACAAAGTTAGGAGAAAGTTGGGATGGATTTGGAAGTAAAGACGAGAGTAATCAAAAGAAACGGTGAGGAAGTAGACTTCCGGCTGGAGAAGATTGTGAATGCGATCAAAAAAGCGAATGAAGAGGTTGAGAACATCCACAGGATGAATGACTTTCAGATCATTGCAATTGCGGAGAAGATTGCACAGCAGGCAGAGGAATTTACGCATGCAGTGAATGTGGAGGACATCCAGGATATGGTTGAGACCGGCATTATGGAGATGCGTGGTTATGAGGTTGCCCAGAAGTATGTCCGCTATCGCTATAAGAGAGAATTAACCAGAAAGTCGAATACAACGGATAACGGAATTCTTGCATTGATCGATCATATGAACGAGGAAGTAAAGCAGGAGAACTCCAATAAGAATCCCGTGATCAATTCTACACAGAGAGATTACATGGCAGGAGAGGTCAGCAAGGACCTTACCAAGAGAGTCCTTCTTCCGGAGGAAATCGTCCGTGCACACGAAGAAGGAATCATTCATTTTCATGATATGGACTATTTTGCGCAGAAAGAGCACAACTGTGATCTGATCAACCTGGAGGATATGCTCCAGAACGGAACTGTCATCAGCGAGACGATGATCGAGAAACCACATAGTTTCTTTACCGCGTGTAATGTGACCACGCAGATCGTTGCACAGGTTGCAAGTAACCAGTATGGCGGACAGTCATTTACGCTGTCACATCTTGCACCATTCGTAGATGTAAGCCGTCAGAAGCTCCGCAAGAGTGTCATTGAAGAAAGAATAGAATCCGGAGAGGTTCTGGATGATGCGATCATCGACAAGATCACAGAGAGAAGACTTCGTACCGAAGTACAGAGCGGAATCCAGACGATCCAGTATCAGCTGATCACACTGATGACCTGTAACGGACAGGCACCTTTCGTAACGGTATTCATGTATCTGGATGAGGTCCCGGAAGGAAGAACCAGGGATGACCTTGCGATGATCATCGAAGAAGTGATGAAGCAGCGTATGCAGGGTGTTAAGAATGAAAAGGGTGTATGGATCACACCGGCGTTCCCGAAGCTGATCTATGTACTGGATGAAGATAATATTACCGAGGATTCCAAATACTGGTATCTGACTGAGCTGGCTGCAAAATGTACGGCAAAGCGTATGGTGCCGGATTATATTTCTGCAAAGATCATGAAAGAACTGAAAAACGGAGATGTTTATCCGTGCATGGGGTGCCGCTCATTTCTTACCGTAGAAGATTCCCAGAGAAATGCAGACGGAAGTCATAAGTTCTATGGACGTTTCAATCAGGGGGTTGTAACGATCAACCTGGTTGACGTGGCATGTTCAGCAGAGGGCAATATGGAACGTTTTTGGGAAATCCTGGATGAGAGACTGGAGCTTTGTCACAGAGCACTTCGGTGCAGACATGAACGCCTTCTCGGAACCGTTTCAGATGTTGCACCGATCCTGTGGCAGAACGGGGCACTTGCCCGTCTGAAAAAGGGTGAGACGATTGACAAGCTGTTATTTGACGGATATTCCACCATTTCTCTTGGCTATGCAGGACTTTATGAGATGTGTATGCGGATGCTTGGCAAATCCCATACAGATCCGGAGGCGAAGCCATTTGCACTGGCAGTTATGCAGCGCCTGAATGATAAATGTAAAGAATGGAAAGAAGCAGAAAATATCAGCTATTCCGTATACGGCACACCGATGGAATCTACCACATACAAGTTCGCAAAATGTCTGCAGAAGCGTTTCGGAATCATTCCGGGCGTTACAGATAAGAACTATATTACGAACAGCTATCATGTACATGTTACCGAAAAAATTGATGCGTTCAGCAAACTGAAATTTGAATCGGAATTTCAGAAGCTTTCACCGGGTGGGGCGATCAGCTATATCGAAGTACCGAATATGCAGACCAATATTCCGGCGGTACTTTCCGTATTACAGTACATTTATGAGAATATCATGTATGCAGAGCTGAATACCAAGAGTGATTTCTGTGAAGTCTGCGGCTATGACGGAGAGATTAAGATCATCGAGGACGAGACCGGAAAGCTGGTATGGGAATGCCCGAACTGTGGCAACCGGGATCAGGATAAGCTCTTTGTAGCGAGAAGAACCTGCGGATATATCGGAACCCAGTTCTGGAATCAGGGAAGGACCCAGGAGATTAAGGACAGGGTACTGCATCTGTAAGGATGGAAATGTTTTTGAAAAAATAGTGAGAAGATATAATAAAGGACACGGTTTTCGCTTGGCGAAGCCGTGTCCTTTATTATAAATTATTTAAAATTAATTGGATAAACGTCTTTTATCAAACCATCCTGGTCATAAGAAAAATAGATTTTTTCGACCATTTCTTCTTTATTGATCTTAAAAGTCACAAGAACTGTTTCAGAATCATCTGTTTTGGAATCAAGTGAAATATCTTTTACCGTTATTTTTGTATTATTATAAGCTGCTTCGGACAGATAGGTCTGACCATAGGTTGAAACAAAATATTCTAATCGTCCCGTTTCAAAGTATTTTCCTACAAGTTTGTTCCAGTTTTCGAGAATTTTCTCAGAATTAACGGAAGCATTTTCAGAATCTGCCGTGCTATTCTCACCGATTACAGTAGAAGAATCCAAAGAATACAAGTCATCATTTGGTGCAGTGAACATCGCATTGAGTACTGCTTCTGCTTCCGGACTTACGGCTGATTCAGATGCTTTTTTGGATGAGCAGCCAGTAAGAAGAATGAACAAAAATAACAGAATGAAACAGGTTTTGTGGGTTGCTTTCTTAG
>PPYE01661751.1_pt1 | contig 70595 bp, 62 predicted proteins | sample 1559881 | NCBI WGS metagenome assembly PPYE01 (sample SAMN08240022, study PRJNA423297) | Human gut metagenome, whole genome shotgun sequencing project. | reverse complement strand
ATTTTATACAATAAAATCAACAAAAAAACAAGCATTCAGGAAAAAATGTATGAAAAAAACGGAGGGATCGCTATGGTACCAACAATTACCAAAATGGAAGTCTGGCCGGTGGCCGGAAAAGACTGCATGGAGCTTAATTTAAGCGGCGCCCATGCACCGTATTTTACAAGAAACGTTGTAGTTTTATATGCGGACAACGGTGAGATGGGAGTCGGAGAGGTTCCTGGGGGACAGAAAATCACAAAGGCCCTGGAAGAATGCATTCCTATCGTAGAAGGCACCAAGATTTCTGAGTACAAGAGCACTTTGTTAAAGGTAAAGAAGTATCTGGATTCCAGAGGCGAGGTGGATGTGAGAGGAAATCAGACCTTTGACCTGCGTACCGGTGTTCATGTAATGACGGCTATCGAGGCTCCCTGTCTGGATCTGCTGGGCAAGTTCCTTGGCGTTCCTGTCTGCGAACTGCTGGGTGATGGCCAGCAGAGAGACAAGGTGCGGATGTTAGGTTATTTATTCTTCGTAGGGGACAGGAAAAAGACCGATCTGCCTTACGATTCTGAGCCGGATTCCGACTGCGAGTGGTACCGGATCCGCCACGAGGAGGCCCTTACTGCGGACGCTATCGTTGCTTTTGCAAAGGCGACCAAGGAAAAGTACGGATTTGAGGACTTTAAGTTAAAGGGCGGTGTGCTTCCCGGAAATGAAGAGATGGATGTGATCCGCGCTTTAAAGAAAGAGTTCCCCAACGCAAGAATCGACCTGGATCCCAACGGCGGCTGGCTTCTGGAAGAGGCAATTGAGTATGTAAAGGGAATGGAGGGCATTCTGACCTATTGTGAAGATCCCTGCGGCGCAGAAGGCGTATATTCCGGAAGAGAGATCATGAGTGAGTTCAGACGCCGCACCGGCTTCCCCACCGCCACAAACATGATTGCTACCGACTGGCGTGAGGTAGGACACTCCTTGGAATCCCAGGCTGTGGATATCATCTTGGCAGACCCCCATTTCTGGACTATGAGCGGTTCTGTAAGAGTGGCTCAGATGTGCCATGACTTCGGCTACACCTGGGGAAGCCATTCCAATAACCACTTTGATATCTCCCTGGCTATGTTCACTCAGGTAGGTGCAGCCGTTCCCGGCGAGTACAATGCCCTGGATACCCACTGGATCTGGCAGGAAGGTCTGGAGAGACTGACCAAAGAGCCGCTGCAGATCGTAGACGGATGTGTAGCTGTTCCCAAGAAGCCAGGCCTTGGCATTGAGGCGGATATGGACCAGATCCGCAAGGCACATCAGGTTTACCTGGATAACTGCCTGGGCGCAAGAAATGACGCAATGGCTATGCAGTACCTGATCCCCGGCTGGAAGTTCGATCCGAAGAAGCCCTGCCTGGTTCGTTAATAGAAATCAGACTTAAAAAATAAAAATTCCCGGCTCCGTAAATTGACTTTACGAAAGCCGGGAATTTTTGGTCGTGCGCCATAAGGATACCTTACATAAAGAGCATCAGTATGGGGATTGTAACCAGAGACAGGATCGTAGTGGTGATAATGCAGCGGGATGCGTAATCCTCATCTGCTCCGTATTTTGCTGCCAGAAGTGCGCTGGTGCTGCCTGCCGGCATACCGGTAAGGATCAGGGAGACGCCGGTCAGCATAGGTTCAAAATGCAGGGCATTCATAATGATCAAAGCGATCAGCGGAAGAAGGACCAGCCGGACCGCTGCCAGATAAAAAATGCTGGGCTCTAAAAGTGCCTTCCAGGAGACACCCACAAGCATGGTGCCGATAACCATCATGGAGAGCGGCGAAGTGATGCTTCCGATATTTCCGATGGCATTGTCCAGGAAAACCGGCAGAGGGATGCCGATGATCCGTCTGGCAAGCCCTAAAAATACGGTGATGATGCATGGATTTAAAAGGATATTTTTACACTTGGTTTTAAAATCGGAGACGGTGAACAGAGACAGGCCTGCAGTCCACATCATGATCCGGTTTGGGATGATAAAGATGGAGGCATATAGGAGCCCGCTGTCTCCGTAGACGGAAGAGACCATGGGCATTCCCAGAAAGCCCGAGTTGTTTACCAGGGTGCAGTACTGGAGGATGCTTCTGCGCTCCTGAGGATACCGGTTATAAAGAACCTTTCCGCCAAGGAAGGAAAGCAGGGCGATACAGGCTGCTACCACAAAGACCAGAGCAGTCTTTTTCAGCACATCCGGCGTCAGGGGACGGTTAAAGGAGTTAAAGATCATGCAGGGCAGAGTGATCTTTAAGATCAGATCCACCAGCTTTTGCTTCGTCCTTTCGTCGATGATTCCTTTTTTGCAGCAGTACATGCCTGCGCCAAGATATGTCAGCAGCATAAGCTGGGCATTGACCATATTCCGGAAACCTTCCATATTTTACTTACCTTCCCTTCTTTTGTGATCGCGCTGTTTGAAACAGCCGTGTTTCCTTTTAGTATACAGCCGGAAAAGAGAATATACCAATTACTTTTTCTTAGGGCCGGGTTCACTTTTTTTAATAGCCGGGCTGCGAAAATTGAATGGCCGGATCCGGAAAAACGGGATGAAACAATCAGGCAGCTGTAAAGAAATAAGTCTTTCACAGAAAGGGAAAATATGGTATAATCAAAGATATTGCTTGAATGAAAAAGGAGGAACTTTTATGTACGTAGAGAACAAGACAATTTCCCATGAACCGGCAGGAGAGGGCGCAGTCAGAAAGATCCTTGCTTATTCGCCGAATCTGATGACAGTAGAACTGCAGTTTGAGAGGGGCGCCATCGGTGCCAAGCACAGCCATCCCCATGAGCAGATCGGATATATTGTATCCGGTTCTCTGATTTACCAGGAAGAGGGACAGGAAGATAAAGTCCTGACCACGGGAGATACCTACTATGTGGCTCCCAATGTAGTTCACGGCGTAAAGGTTCTGGAGGATACGAAGCTTCTGGATATCTTTACTCCTATGCGTGAAGATTTTATCCATAAATAAGAGCGCAGGGAAAGGAGAATAAGAAAATGATCCAGTTTGGAATGCGGTGCCATGATTTGTGCCCGAAGATGGAGATGGAAAAGCTTTTCGAGGAAGTAAAGGCCAATAATATCCATCAGGTGCAGCTGGCTTTTAAGAAGTCCATTACCAATTATGATTTTTCCACCGGTCATTACAGTGCCGGATTCGGCCGTTATATCCGCTCTCTTCTGGAGAAGAATGATATCCATGTGGCAGTCCTGGGCTGCTACATTAATCCTACCAATCCCATTGAGTCCAGACGTCAGGCAGAGGTGGCTCGTTTTATCGAACACTTAAAGTATGCAAAGGCCATGGGGGCCGATATGGTAGGCACGGAGACCGGCCGTTTTGACCCGGATATGAAAGTGGTTCGGGATACCAGAACGGAAGCGGCTTATCAGCTTCTGTTAAAGAGCTTCCGTGAGATTGTATCCGCAGCAGAGAAGCTTGGTGTGACGGTAGGCGTAGAAGGCGTATTTGATCATACCCTTTACAGCCCGGCCATGATGAAGCGCTTCCTGGAGGATATTGATTCTCCTAATGTGGAAGTAATCCTTGATCCGGTAAACCTGATCCATCCGGAAGAGGTGGACTGCCAGGAAGAAGTAATCAGCAAGGCCTTTGCTTATTACGGTGACCGGATCACCATGATGCATATGAAGGATTTTGTTTTCGAGGGACGCAGCCAGAAGTACCGCCATGTAGGCGAAGGCCTCTTCCACTATGAGCCTTTAATGAAGTTAGTAAAGGCTCAGAAGCCCTATATTACCATGCTGATGGAAAATTCCAGCAAAGAGCGGTTCCACGAAGATGTAAAGTACCTGCAGGAGATCTATGATAAGGTAGAGATCGATTAAAGACACGCGGAATCTGTAAAAAAACCGGCCCCATCCTGAATGTTCCAGGACAGGACCGGTTTTTATTTAATTCGGCGTGAGTGTGCGCTGGGGCGCACACTTTTCTATTTTTCCGTGTGGGGAAGGCGGGGGCGCAGGATCCGTTTTTTTATTTCATTAAGATGAAATGGGATCAGCGGATAAATATAACTTTTTCCGGCGATGGTTTTGTTGAAGATGACGGCGCACAGGGACAGAATGATGCCGCCCCAGAAACCGTACCAGTTAAAGAGGGCAGTGAGAATCAGGATCAGGATTCGCATAAATTTCAGCGCGTAGCCCAGTTCGAAGCTGGCCTGGGAGTAATTTGCCACGGTGACGAAAGCCATATAAAGCATGGTTTCGCTGCTGAACCAGCCGGATTTTACGGAATATTCTCCCAGAACGATACCGGCGATTACGCTCAAAGGTGTGGTAAGCATACTGGGGGTATTGATGGCTGCAAGCCGCAGGCCGTCAATGGCAAATTCAAGGAGCAGAAGCTGATAAAATACCGGTACATGGGGAGGCTCAGACAGACGGATAAAATCCAGCCAGGGAGGGATGGAGCCGGGGTTCTGCAGAAGCACCAGCCACAGAGGCGTTAAGATCAGCGTCAGCAGCGATATGCTCATGCGGGAGAGCCGCAGGTAAGTTCCGGTGATTGGGGGAAAATAATAGTCATCCGCTTCTTCTATGATGTCAAAAATGGAGGAGGGCAGAACCATGGCTGAAGGGGAGTTGTCTACCAGGATGGCAATGTTTCCCTCCAGAATGCAGGCAGCGGTGGCATCCGGCCGTTCTGTAAATTTAAATTTGGGAAATGGATTATACCATTTGTGGGGATAGATGCATTCGGCCAGACTTTCCTGGTTCATGGTCAGGGCGTCTACTTTTAAATTGGAGATCCGTTTTTTGATCATTTCCAGAAGCTTTTCATCTACCCGGTCCTTCATGTAGCAGATTGCGATATCGGTATGGGAGCTTTCGCCGGCATTCATAATCTCCATGATCAGCTTCGGATCCCGGATCCGCCGGCGGATCAGAGCGGTGTTGAAAATAAGCGTTTCCACAAAGCCGTCTCTGGATCCCCGCATTACTTTATCCTTTTCCGGTTCGCTTACGCTCCGCGCAGGATATGTGCGGCAGTCAATGGTCAGGCAGGTGTCATATCCCTCAATAAAAAGGCAGGTGATGCCGGACAGAAGCTGGGTGATAGCCTGAGACTGTTGGCAGACCAGGCCGATCTCGCCGTAGGGTATCAGTTTTTTGGAAAAACCGTGGGCGTCTGCAGGCATATCTTCCGGCTTTACCGCCTGGAAGATCTGCAGCATCCTCAGCAGGACTTCATCTTTGGTCATGCCGTCCACAAAGAAAAGGCAGCATTTTTTGCCGCCGATTTCTGTTGTCCGGTATACCACATCAAAGCAGCGGTCTGTGTGCAGCGCATTTTTAAATTCATTTATATTCTGGGAAAAGTCACTGGAAAATTTCATGGTGTTCCTCCTCGTAAGATTTCCCTGTTAGTATATCCGGAAGGGGAAAAAATATGAAAATGGACAAATGTCCGCGAAGGAAAAACATATGTAGAGAGGAGAGAGAAAATAAGGAAAAATTATTGGAAAAATTCCATAAACGCACCTGGGGATGTATTGACAAATATGTTAAATAGTGCTATATTTTTCCTTGTAAGAAGCACAACGGGGTGCCTTACATGTGTATTTTGGTATGGGGATGCCAAAGCATAAAAGCTAATAGTGTGACGGTTTGTGATCGTGACCGGAGGGCTGTCTTCTGTGGGGGAAGGACAGCTCTCATTTTTTTGCTTCAAAGGAAATCTGCTCCTCTACCAGATCGGCCAATGTTACATGGTCCACCACATCGCTGATGGCGTCATTCAGCTTCTGCCAGACCTTTAGGGTAGCGCAGCAGCCGGAGCGGCCGCAGTGGTTTTCTTCGTCTTCCAGACATGCCACCGGAGCCAGATTCCCTTCTGTCAGACGCAGGATCTGCCCTACGGTGTACTGGGATGGATCGCGGCTTAAAAGATAGCCGCCCTGTGCGCCGCGGACGCTTTTTACGTAGCCGGCCCGGCAGAGGATAGTGACAATCTGTTCCAGATATTTTACGGAGATCTGCTGCCGTTCAGCTACCTGGCTGATCTTGGTGCATTCTCCGGGATGGAGAGCGAATTCCAGCATCATGCGGAGGGCATAACGGCCTTTTGTAGAAATTTTCACAGGTAAAACACCTCTATTCTTATATGATTAATAGGATATAACCTATTGTACCCGATTTGCGGCTTGTTGTAAATGGATATTGTCATATTTTATGTGGTATGATATGCTGAGGAGAAAAAGCAAGGAGAAAACTGCCATGAGAGATGGATTTGTCCGGGTTGCGGCTGCGACCCCGAAAATTAAAGTTGCGGATCCGGAATATAACCGGAAAGAGATTGTAAAATTAATGCTGGAGGGGCAGAATAAGCAGGCAGAGGTAATGGTGTTTCCGGAACTGTGCCTTACCGGATATACCTGTCAGGACCTTTTTTTGCAGTATCCTCTGATCCGGCAGGCAAAGGAGGCGCTGGGAGAGATCGTGAAGGCTTCCGAGGATCTGGATATGCTGGTATTTGTAGGCCTTCCATGGGAGCGGGACGGAAAGCTTTACAACGTGGCGGCAGCCGTCTGCGGCGGAGAGCTTTTAGGCCTGGTGCCGAAAAAGAATCTTCCGAATTATTCTGAGTTTTATGAACTTCGCCACTTCTGCCCTGGAAATGACCGGCCCTGGGAGGCGGATGACGGTCCCAATGGAGAGACGGTGATTATGGGAAGCCGCCTTCTGTTTCGCTGCGCCGGACATCCGGAACTTACCGTAGCGGCGGAGATCTGCGAGGATGTATGGGTTCCCTGTCCGCCAAGCATCCGCCATGCCCTGGAGGGGGCCACACTGATTGTAAACTGCTCGGCCAGCGATGAAACTACGGGAAAGGATGTTTACCGCCATGACTTAATCTGCGGCCAGTCAGCCAGACTGGTGTGCGGTTATGTGTATGCCAATGCAGGGGAAGGAGAGTCCACCCAGGACCTGGTGTTCGGCGGTCAGAATATTATCGCGGAAAACGGCACCTGCCTGGCAGAGTCCGGGCGCTTTGCAAATGAGATGATCCTTGCGGATCTGGACCTGGAGCGCCTTAACAGCGAGAGACGGCGGATGACGACGTTCCATGCTTCCCATGAGCTGTCAGGTATGGGATTTAGAGAGGAGAAGGAGAGCGGCTACCGAACGATATATTTTTCACTGAAAGGCCATGAGAAAGACCGCCTTCTCCGGTTTATCGACAAGGCGCCTTTCGTTCCCCATGATATGGGGCAGAGGAAGCGCCGCTGTGAGGAGATCTTATCCATTCAGTCTCTGGGACTTAAGAAACGTCTGGAGCATACAGGGAGCCGCAGCGCCGTCATCGGCATTTCCGGCGGTCTGGATTCCACCCTTGCCCTTTTGGTGACTGCCAGAGCTTTTGACATGCTGGGAATCCCCAGAGAGCAGATCTGCTGCGTTACCATGCCCTGTTACGGAACCACAGACCGAACTTACCAGAATGCATGTGCCATGACGGGAAAGATCGGAGCCACCCTCAGAGAGATTCCGGTCCGGGATGCGGTGGACCTGCATTTTAAGGATATCGGCCATGATCCTGCAGTTCACGATGTGACTTATGAAAACAGCCAGGCAAGAGAGCGGACCCAGATCCTTATGGACCTGGCCAATCAGCTGAACGGCATGGTTATCGGAACGGGTGATATGTCGGAACTGGCTCTTGGATGGGCCACTTATAACGGCGACCACATGTCCATGTATGCAGTCAATGTGGGTGTGCCCAAGACCCTGGTGCGGCATCTGGTGCGGTATTATGCCGATACCTGCCGGGAGGAGGAGCTTTCTGCAGTGCTTTATGATGTGCTGGATACGCCGGTAAGTCCGGAGCTTCTGCCTCCGGAGGACGGAAAGATCTCCCAGAAGACCGAGGATCTGGTGGGACCCTATGAGCTTCACGATTTCTTCCTTTATTATGTGCTCCGGTTCGGTTATATGCCTTCTAAGATATACCGCCTGGCTCTTCAGGCTTTTGCAGGGGAATATGACCGTCAGGTGATCTTAAAATGGCTGGATGTATTTTACCGTCGCTTCTTTTCACAGCAGTTTAAGCGCTCCTGTCTTCCTGACGGGCCCAAGGTAGGTTCTGTGGCAGTGTCTCCCAGAGGCGATCTGCGTATGCCAAGCGATGCCTGCCGCCGGATCTGGCTTGAAGATCTGGAAAATATTTCAGAAAGGAACGGATAAGAGTTCATGATAAACAGTACGGCTAACAAACAGGTCCGCCGGGTGACAAATCTGGTAAAAAAAGCCAGGGCGCGCCGGGAGGAGGGCCTTTATGTGGTGGAGGGGCTGCGCATGTGCCGGGAACTTTCCCCGGAGCAGGTGGAGATCCTTTATGTATCGGAAAGCTTCCTTAAAGAGGAAGAACACAGGAAACTGACAGAAGGGTTTGTCTGGGAGACGGTGGCGGATCCGGTGATGAAGGTGATGGCGGATACCCAGACGCCTCAGGGAATCCTGGCTCTGGTGCGCAGGCGGGACTGGACTCTGGAGGAAATCCTTGGCCAGCCCCAGACGCCCCTTTTAATGGTTCTGGAGACAGTTCAGGATCCGGGAAACCTGGGGACGATCTTAAGAGCAGGAGAGGGCGCCGGGATCACTGGCCTGATCATGAATACAGGGACGGCCGATATTTATAATCCCAAGGTGATCCGCTCTACCATGGGGTCCATATACCGGGTTCCTTTTGTATATGCGGAGGATCTTCACGGCGCATGTGATGCCATAAAGAAGCGGGGAATCCGGCTTTTTGCCGCGCACCTGGAGGGCTCTTCCGAATACGACCGGGAAGATTATACCGGACCCTGCGGATTTCTCATCGGAAATGAGGCAAATGGACTTACAAAAGAGACTGCAGCCATGGCAGATGCCCGCATCCGGATACCTATGGCAGGACAGGTGGAATCCCTGAATGCGGCTGTGGCGGCTTCTGTTCTGATGTTTGAGACGGCCAGACAGCGCAGACGCGGGAAGGCTGTGTCAGATATGTAAGAAATTAGTAAGTTGTCTTTCATCATGACGTATGCTATACTTTTAATGGAAGAAGTTGTAAATTGAAGTCATCGTGGAAGGAGGGCGTATGGGTGTGATCGGATGGGCGGCGGCGTTTCTGTTTTTTATTGTGATCGAAGTGGGGACCATGGCGCTGACCACCATATGGTTTGCGGGAGGAGCTCTGGCGGGGCTGATTGCCTGTCTTTTGGGGGCCGGGATTGAGCTGCAGCTGGTGGTATTTGCGGCAGTCTCCTTTATTCTGCTTATTCTTACCAGACCCCTGGCTCTGCGGTATGTGAACCGCCAGGTGAAGAGGACAAATGCAGAAGGCCTGATCGGAAGCAGAGCCCGCATCACAGAAAGAGTCGATAATGCCGCCGGCACCGGAACTGCGGTTCTGGATGGAAAGGAGTGGACGGCAAGGGCCCTGTGCCAGGGAGAAATCATTCCCGAGGGAGATATGGCCATTGTGCGAAAGATTCAGGGAGTGAAGCTTCTGGTGGAATCGGATAACCGGGAGGAGAAAGGAGCATGAGTATGAGAGGGGTTTTTGCATTTACTGCATTTTTTGCTGTTGTTATTATCCTGCTGTTGATTTTGACATCCTGTATAAAGATCGTTCCCCAGGCTCAGGCCATGGTTGTAGAGCGGTTGGGAGCATATCTGGATACCTGGTCAGTGGGCGTACATTTTAAAGTTCCCTTTGTGGACCGTGTGGCCAAGCGGGTAAATTTAAAAGAACAGGTGGCGGATTTCCCGCCGCAGCCGGTTATTACGAAAGATAACGTTACCATGCGGATCGATACGGTTGTGTTTTTTCAGATCACGGATCCTAAACTCTACGCCTATGGTGTGGAGAATCCTATCATGGCAATCGAGAATCTGACCGCTACTACCCTGCGGAACATTATCGGTGATCTGGAACTGGATCAGACCCTTACTTCCAGGGAGACGATAAATGCCAAGATGCGGGCGTCTCTGGATGTAGCCACAGACCCCTGGGGAATCAAGGTAAACCGTGTGGAATTAAAGAACATCATTCCGCCGGCAGCCATTCAGGATGCCATGGAGAAGCAGATGAAGGCGGAGCGGGAGCGCCGTGAGGCCATCCTGCGGGCGGAAGGTGAGAAGAAGTCTACCATCCTGGTGGCAGAAGGAAAGAAAGAGTCTGCTATTCTGGATGCTGAGGCTGAGAAGCAGGCGGCGATCCTCAGAGCTGAGGCTGAGAAGGAGAAGAAGATCAAGGAGGCAGAGGGCCAGGCTGAGGCGATTCTGAAGGTACAGAAAGCCCAGGCGGACGGCATCCGCTTTATCCGGGAAGCCGGAGCGGACAGTGCAGTTCTCCAGTTAAAGAGCCTGGAGGCCTTTGCGGCAGCTGCCAATGGAAGAGCTACCAAGATCATCATCCCGTCGGAGATCCAGGGCATAGCAGGCCTGGTGAAGTCCCTGACGGAAGTTGCTTCCTCAGATGAGGAGAAGCTGTAACGCCGGATTGTTATGTGTATGCAGGGCCGTGAAAATGCAGAGCAAGGCTGCCGCATTTTTCACGGCCCCTTTTTTGTGCCATAAGCCCGGACTTGACATCGGCCGTCAGATATAGTAATTTTAGAATAACTATTCCGTTTTTAAGATAAAAGGAGGATGACAGCATGGATTTAAAAGGCAGGAATTTTCTGACGCTGAAGGATTTTACAAAAGAGGAGATCGTTTATCTTCTGGATCTGGCGGCAGATTTTAAAGAAAAAAAGAAAAAAGGAATTTTGGTGGATAAATACAAAGGGAAAAATATTGCCCTTATTTTTGAAAAGACCAGTACCAGAACTCGCTGTGCTTTTGAAGTGGCAGCTCATGATCTGGGAATGGGAACTACTTATCTGGATCCCAGCGGTTCTCAGATCGGAAAGAAGGAGAGCATCGCCGATACGGCGCGGGTGTTAGGCAGAATGTACGAAGGCATTGAGTACCGCGGTTTCGGACAGGAGATCGTGGAGGAACTGGCAAAGTATGCCGGCGTTCCTGTATGGAACGGTCTGACCAATGAATATCATCCCACCCAGATGCTGGCAGACATGCTGACGATCCGGGAGCAGTTAGGGCGTTTGGAAGGCGTAAAGCTGGTGTATATGGGAGACGCCCGCTTTAATATGGGCAATTCTTTGATGATCGCCTGCTCCAAGCTGGGACTGCATTTTGTGGCCTGTGCGCCCAAGAAGTACTTCCCCAACAGCGAGTTGGTAGAGCTGTGCCGTGGATATGCACAGGAGTCCGGCGGTACCATCACTCTGACGGAGGATGTGGAAGAGGGTACAAAGGGAGCCGATGTGATCTACACGGATGTGTGGGTATCCATGGGCGAGCCGGATGAGGTGTGGACGGAGCGAATTGAGGAACTTACACCTTATAAGGTAACTTCCAAAGTCATGGATAATGCAGGCCCCCAGGCGATTTTCCTGCACTGTCTGCCTGCTTTCCATGATCTGAAGACAAAGATCGGAAAAGAAATGGGCGACCGTTTCGGCATCCAGGATATGGAGGTTACAGACGAGGTGTTTGAGTCCGCGCAGTCCCGTGTATTTGAGGAGGCAGAAAACCGGATGCATACCATCAAGGCTGTAATGGCAGCTACGTTAGGAGAGTAAATGATGTTTGGACAGGGAGCCAGAGGCCGGAACGGCCGCAGTCTGGAGGTATTTCTGGATCTTTTGCACATTGGGGTGGGGATTATGATTGTGATTCTTGCCGTTGTGTCATTTTTAAATCCGGAAAATAATCTGGTGCTGTTTCCGGTGATTTTTATGCTGGCGTCGATCCTGAACCTGGTGAATGGCTGGGTAAAGATCCGCCAGGGAGGAAGAGACAAAAAGAAACAGGCGCAGGGCGCGGGGCTGATTTTTTTCGGAAGCTGCCTTCTGGCGCTTTCTGTGATCAGCGCCCTGAGCATCTGGAGATAGAGAATGAAGACGGAAATATTGACGATATTAAAAGAGGCAGAAGGCTTCGTTTCCGGCCAGAATCTGTGCAGCCGGCTTAATGTGTCCAGAACTGCAGTATGGAAGGTGATCCGCCAGCTTCAGGAAGAAGGCTATCAGATTGAAGCCGTGAGGAACAAAGGCTACCGGCTGGTGCAGGCAGCGGATGTGATGACTGAGGCAGAGATCGGAAGCCGTCTTAAGGCCGGCTGGATAGGGAAAAAGCTGGTTTATTTCTATGAGACGGACTCTACGAATCTTCAGGCCAGAAAACTGGCTCAGGCTGGCTGTCCTGATGGCACTCTGGTGGTATCCGACTGTCAGACGGCAGGAAAAGGACGGAGAGGGAGAAGCTGGTCTTCTCCCCATGGAAGCAGCATCTATATGAGTTTTGTGCTGCGGCCTTCCCTGCCGCCTTACTGTGCTTCGGCAGTAACTCTGATTGCCGGGCTTGCAGTAACAGACGCGGTCTGCCGGGAGACCGGGCTGCCTGCCGGCATCAAATGGCCCAATGATGTGGTTGTGAATGGAAAAAAGATATGCGGGATCCTGACGGAAATGAGCGCTGAGCTGGAGAATATTCATTACATTGTAACTGGCATCGGGATTAATGTAAATCAGCAGGATTTTCCGGATGAGATTGCGGCAGCGGCCACTTCTCTGCGCCTTGAGTCGGGAAAAAGCTGGAACCGGAGCGCCCTGACGGCTTCCATTGTGTCGGCTTTTGAAGGGTACTATGTGAAATTTCTCCAGTCCCAGGATCTTTCTCTTGTAAAGGACGATTATGAAAAACGTTTGGTGAATCTGGATGCGGAGGTACGGGTGCTGGATCCGAAGGGTCAATGGTCCGGCATCTGCCGGGGAATCGATAAAGAAGGCGAGCTCCTGGTGGAAGATCAGGAAGGACAGATCAAAACAGTACGGTCCGGCGAAGTTTCTGTGCGGGGGATTTATGGATATGTGTAATGCGCATGGAAACATCTGGGAAGAAAGGGGACCGGATTACCGTTTCCTTCGGACTCTTGAGCCGGAACCGGGATGCTTTTCTGAGGAAGAGCGGCTTCGCGCCATTAATGGCCCGCTGATTGACTGGTACAGGGAACATGCCCGTGATCTTCCGTGGCGGAAGGATAGGGATGCTTATCATGTGTGGATTTCGGAGATTATGCTCCAGCAGACCAGGGTGGAAGCAGTAAAGCCTTATTATCTGCGTTTTATGGAAGCCTTCCCCAATGCAGAGGCTCTGGCCGGGGCTGAGGATGAAGTCCTTCTTAAGATGTGGGAAGGCCTGGGATATTACAGCCGCGCCAGAAATCTAAAAAAGGCCGCCATTCGGATCCGGGATGAATATGGCGGGGAACTTCCGGCTTCCAGAGAAGAGCTTCTTACGCTCCCTGGGATTGGAAGCTATACAGCAGGAGCTGTCGCTTCCATTGCCTTCGGTATTCCTGCGCCGGCAGTGGACGGAAATGTGCTTCGGGTTCTGTCCCGCTTCCTGGGAAGCCGTCTGGATGTAAGTCTTTCCGGAACGAAAAAACGTTTTGAAAAACTTTTGTCGGAAACTATGGACCGGGAGGAGCCTGGCCTTTATAATCAGGGACTCTTTGAGGTGGGAGCGCTGGTATGTGTGCCTAATGGAGCACCCCGGTGCGGCATATGCCCCCTGGCCTGGCTCTGCAGGGCAAAGAGGGAAGGACTCTGGGAAGAGCTTCCGGTAAAAGCTTCAAAGAAGCCGCGGCGGGTACAGGAAAAGACCATACTTGTCCTTACAAGCGGTACGCAGGTGGCCATCCGAAAAAGACCGGATAAAGGGCTTCTGGCATCTCTTTATGAGTTTCCAGGAGCAGAAGGATGTCTGTCGTTGGAGAATGACTGGGAGAAGGCTGCCGATGCAGCCGGCGTGGCCAGGGAGGATATTGTGTCAGTGGAACCGCTGGGAGAGGCAAAGCATATTTTTTCCCACGTGGAATGGCATATGACAGGATATCACATCCGGCTGAAAGGAAAGATACCGGAAAGGTTTGTTGCGGCGGATATCCGGGAACTGGAAACAAGATATCCCATACCCAGCGCATTTGAAGCGTATAGGAAGGCTTTTTCCGAGAGATAATGTAACTATCAGGGTGGTTTAGACTTTATGAAAAAAATGCTTTTTATCGTAAATCCCAAATCCGGCAGGGAGCAGATCCGTTCAAAGCTTTTAGAAGTGCTGGATCTGTTTTCTGCTGCCGGATATGAGATTCAGATCCACATTACCCAGCGCCAGAAAGATGCGGCGGAGGCAGCAGCCCGATGGGGCCAGGAAAAAGACCTTGTGGTCTGCAGCGGCGGAGACGGAACGCTGAACGAGGTGATAAGCGGGATGATGGAACTTCCACGGGCACCGCTTTTAGGATATATTCCTTCCGGCTCCACCAATGACTACGCCTCAAGCCTGGAGATACCAAAGCAGACCATGGATGCGGCCAGGAACGTTCTTGAAGGTCAGCCTTTTCCGATCGATGTAGGAAAGTTCTGCAAAGATCGGTATTTTGTATATATTGCTGCGTTCGGCGCCTTCACGGAAATTTCTTACCAGACTTCTCAGGATAAAAAGAATCTCCTGGGCCATCAGGCTTATATGCTGGAGGGGGTAAAAGGCCTCGGAGCCTTAAAGTCCCACAGAATGAAGGTGGAATGGGACGGCAATGTCCTGGAGGAAGAATTTATTTTCGGGATGGTGACAAATACCATCAGTGTAGGCGGCTTTAAAGGGCTGGTAACCCAGTCTGTAGCCTTAAATGACGGAGAATTTGAGGTTCTCCTGATCCGAAATCCCAGGACGCCAAGAGATTTAAGCAATATCATTTCCTATATGTTTCTGAAAGAGGAACCCAATGATTACGTATTCAAATTCCGGGCCGGGCATATCCGTATTACCGCAGAGGAACCGGTTGACTGGGTCCTGGATGGAGAGTTTGGAGGAAGCCGTCTGGAAGTGGAAGTGGAAAATTTAAAGGAGCGGATACAGATCCTGCATTCAGCAGAAAGCCCCTGAACTGATACAAATTCCCAGGCAGTATTATAAATTATGATGAGAAATATGTTGAAAAATGCATTCTCTTCATATATAATGAAAAGTTGTGAAGGATTTTAACTGACTTCTTAACGAAAGGACGTTATTAAGTGGAAAAGGACAATTTTTTAGAGAAGCTGAGCAAACTCGTCGAATTCGCCAAAACCAGGCATAATGCACTGGATGCATCGGAAATCAATGATTTCTTTGCCGGCGAGAGCCTGTCCCCCGAGCAGATGGACCAGATTTATAGCTACCTGGAGAACCGCGGTATTGACGTGGTTCCGGTACTGGATGAAAATGTATTATCTGACGATTCTCTGCTGCTGGATGACTCTGACGATAGCTTCATGAAAGATGCAGAAGATGAAGAGCTTGACATTGATCTGGATGCCGTGGATCTTTTGGAGGGCATCGGAACGGAGGACCCGGTCCGGATGTACTTAAAGGAGATCGGAACCGTTCCCCTGCTCAGCGCCGAAGAAGAGCTGAGACTGGCCAAGAAAAAGGCTGAGGGAGACGAATATGCCAAGGAGCGCCTTATCGAGGCCAATCTGCGGCTGGTAGTCAGCATCGCCAAACGGTATACAGGCAGAGGAATGAGTTTCCTGGATCTGGTGCAGGAAGGCAATCTGGGCCTGATCAAGGGCGTAGAAAAATTTGATTATACAAAAGGGTACAAGCTGAGTACATATGCTACCTGGTGGATCCGGCAGTCAGTGACCAGAGCTCTGGCCGATCAGGCCAGAACCATTCGGGTTCCGGTGCATATGGTGGAAACCATCAACAAGATGTCCAAGATGCAGCGGAAGCTGACGCTGGAACTGGGGTATGAGCCATCTGTTACAGAGCTGGCAGATGCCCTGGAAATGTCTGAGGATAAGGTGATGGAGATCATGCAGATCGCCAGAGAGCCGGCATCCCTGGAAACGCCCATTGGCGAAGAGGATGATTCCAATCTGGGAGATTTTGTTGCTGACAGCAATGTGGTCACTCCGGAAGGAAATGTGGAGTCTGTTATGCTGCGGGAACACATTGATGCCCTTTTAGGTGACTTAAAGGAGAGGGAACGGCAGGTGATTGTCCTGCGCTTCGGCCTGGAGGACGGTCATCCCAGGACTCTGGAAGAAGTCGGAAAGGAATTTAATGTAACCAGAGAGCGTATCCGCCAGATCGAGGCCAAGGCTCTGCGTAAGCTCCGCAATCCTGTACGCAGCAAACGTATCCGGGATTTCTTATAAGAGTTTTACAGCTGCTGTGCCTTGTTTGGAACAGAAGGGCTGCCGCACAGAGTATGCGGCAGCCTTAAATTATGGGGCAGGAAGAAGTCCGGAAAATTATTTAGGGAGCGTGCGATGAATCAGAGGAATTATCAAAGGGAAATGGAGCAGGTGATCAGCCGGAACGAGAAGGAGGGAAAAATTCCTAGACTTCTTCTCCATAGCTGCTGTGCGCCCTGCAGCAGTTATGTGCTGGAATTGCTGAACCGGTATTTTTTTATTACGGTACTTTATTACAATCCCAATATATATCCGCCGGAGGAGATCCGCCACAGAGCAGATGAGCAGGAGCGGCTGATTGCATCCATGCCGTCTGAACATACGATAACTTACCTGGAAGGAAGTTACGAGCCGGAAGTTTTCTACCGGACGGTGCAGGGGCACGAAGGGGATAAAGAGGGCGGCGAGCGCTGCTTTCTGTGTTACCGCCTGCGCCTTGAGGAGGCGGCCAGGCAGGCGAAGGCAGGCGGATACGATTATTTTACTACCACTCTTTCCATCAGCCCTTTAAAAAATGCGGCGAAGCTGAATGCTATCGGCGAGGAACTGGCCCGGCAGTACGGCGTGCCATACCTGACCTCTGATTTTAAAAAGAAAAACGGTTACAAACGTTCCACGGAACTATCCAGGGAATATGGGCTGTACCGGCAGGACTACTGCGGCTGCGTGTTCTCCAAGCGGGAGAGAGAAAACGTAAAAATTGACTGAAAATACAGGCGTTTTTCTTGACAGGAATAGTCATTTGTAATAAAATTGAGCATAGAAGGTTTCATAGGGGAAATCTTGGGGAAATTAAATAATGACAAGATAAGGAGAGATACAACATGGTAAGCAAAACTTTAACCGTAGTAAACCCGTCCGGATTACATTTAAGACCAGCAGGCGTTCTTTCTCAGACTGCTATGAAGTTTAAGTGCGATGTGATCATCGAGTGCGGAGAGAAGAGAATCGTAGCCAAGAGTGTTTTAAACGTTATGGCTGCCGGTATCAAGTGCGGTACAGAGATCACTTTGATCTGTGATGGTGAGGATGAGAACGAGGCATTGGCTACCATCACCAAAGCGATTGAGGATGGACTGGGAGAAAAGTAATTTTATATCTGCTAAGTGCAATAAGGCGAAGAAGCTGTTCTGTGCAAAGGCACAGGCAGCTTCTTTTTTTTTCGCCATAAGCCCGGCATGCGGCGGCCGTCCCGGAGATGCTTGAACAAGGAGTTCTCTGTTCTGCCGGGCCGGATTAATGACAGGTAAGGTTCTGGATATGGCGGAAGAAAATGAAAGAATTGTATGCGAATGATAAAAAGAAATGAGGAAGAGAAATAAAAAGACAGATAAAACATAATATAAAACTAAAAAGACGAATAATCTGACAATTAAAAGAAAAAAGTGATTTACAAAATGAAAATCCTGTAGTATGATCGTTCAATAAAAATATCAGTCCATATCCCATGTAAGGCACCCCGGCCCGGGGAACTATGGCTGTGAGAAAGAAAGGAAGAATGTTATGGAAGCAAAACAGAATCCGGCGGTTCCCGGACTTTATGATCCCCGCTTTGAGCATGATAACTGCGGCATCGGCGCGGTGGCGAACATTAAGGGAATCCGCTCCCACAAGACAGTGGACCAGGCACTTCATATTGTTGAGAATCTGGAACACCGCGCCGGAAAAGATGCAGAAGGAAAGACTGGCGACGGCGTAGGCATCATGCTTCAGATTTCCCATAAATTCTTTAAGAAAGCGGTCCGTCCTCTGGGCATTGAATTAAGCGGCCCGGGTGAGTACGGTGTGGGCATGTTCTTCTTCCCCCAGGATGAGCTGGCCCGCAATCAGGCAAAAAAGATGTTTGAGATCATTGTAAAGAAGGAAGGTCTTACGTTCCTTGGCTGGCGGGAGGTCCCCAACCATCCCGAGATTCTGGGGAAAAGGGCCGTGGATGTAATGCCCTACATTGCCCAGGGTTTTGTCAGCAAGCCTGCAGACGTTAATCCGGGACTGGATTTTGACCGGAAGCTTTATGTGGTCCGGAGAGTGTTTGAGCAGAGCAATGAAGACAGCTATGTAGTATCCTTAAGCAGCCGGACTATCGTATATAAAGGTATGTTCCTGGTAGGCGAGCTGCGGCGGTTCTTTGAGGATCTTCAGGATCCGGATTATGAGACTGCCATCGCTCTGGTACATTCCCGCTTTTCTACCAACACAAACCCCAGCTGGATGCGGGCTCATCCCTACCGTTTTATCGTTCACAACGGCGAAATCAATACCATCCGCGGAAATGTGGACCGTATGAAGGCCAGAGAAGAGACCATGGAAACGGAATTTTTTAAAAATGATATGTACAAGGTTCTTCCGATCATTAATCAGGAGGGTTCCGATTCGGCCATGCTGGACAATGCTCTGGAGTTTATGGTGATGAGCGGCATGGAACTTCCCAAGGCTGTGATGATCACGATTCCGGCTCCGTGGCAGCATGATAAATCCATGCCTCAGGAAGTACAGGATTTTTACCGCTATTATGCTACGATGATGGAACCCTGGGACGGTCCCGCATCCATCCTTTTTACCGATGGCGAGGTAATGGGAGCGGTTTTAGACCGAAACGGCCTTCGGCCTTCCCGTTATTATATCACCGATGACGATTACATGATCCTTGCTTCTGAAGTAGGCGCCATCGATATCGATCCCTCTCATGTGGTGCGCAAGGACAGACTGCGGCCGGGCAGGATGCTCCTGGTGGATACGGTGAAAGGTGAGCTGGTAAATGATGAGGATCTGAAGATGAAATATGCAACCAGCCAGCCTTACGGCGAATGGCTGGATTCTCAGATCGTAAATCTGTCGGAACTTCCCATCCCCAATAAAGGGGTTCCGGAACTGGAGCATGATCAGAGACTTCGCCTTCAGAAGACTTACGGCTATACTTATGAGCAGTACAAGACCATGATCCTTCCTATGGCGTTAAACGGGGCGGAAGCTGTGTCTGCTATGGGCGCGGACAGCCCCCTGGCGGTTCTTTCCAGGATGCATCAGCCGCTGTTTAATTATTTTAAGCAGCTGTTTGCACAGGTGACGAATCCGCCCATTGATGCCATCCGGGAAGAGATTGTTACCTCTACTACGGTATATATCGGCCGAGAGGGGAATCTTCTTGAGGATCTTCCGGAAAACTGTCATATTTTAAGCGTGAATAATCCCATCCTGACCAATACGGACATGTTAAAGATCAAGAACATGAAAAAGCCGGGCTTTCAGGTGGAGACGATTTCCATTACCTATTACAAGAATACTTCTCTGGAAAAGGCCATCGAACGGCTTTATCTGGAGGTGGACCGGGCACATAAGGACGGGGCAAAGATCCTGGTGCTGACGGACCGGGACATTGATGAGAATCGTGTTCCCATCCCTTCGCTGCTGGCGGTGTCTGCGGTACATCAGCATCTGGTGCGGACCAAGAAAAGGACCAGTCTGGCTCTGATTTTGGAAAGCGGTGAGCCCAGAGAGGTACATCATTTTGCTACTTTATTAGGCTACGGCGCCAGCGCCATTTGTCCGTACCTGGCTCACGAGTCCATCCGGTACCTGATCGAGACGGGGATGCTGGATAAAGATTACTATGCGGCGGTGAATGATTATAATTCGGCAGTTCTTCACGGCATTGTAAAGATTGCTTCCAAGATGGGAATCTCTACGATCCAGTCTTATCAGGGGGCACAGATCTTTGAGGCTATCGGTATCTCAAAAGAAGTAGTGGATAAGTATTTTACCAATACGGTCAGCCGAGTAGGCGGCATCACTCTGCAGGATATCGAGAAGGATGTGGATGCCCTTCATTCAGCGGCATTTGATCCCCTGGGGCTGGATGTGGATCTGACCCTGGAGAGTGTGGGAAGCCATAAGCAGAGAGCCGGTCAGGAAGAGCATCTGTATAATCCTTTGACCATTCATCTTCTGCAGGAGGCTTCCAGAAAGGGCGATTATGAGACCTTTAAGGCCTATTCCGATGCCCTTTACGGTGAGAACCAGATCCGGAACTTAAGAAGTCTTATTGATTTTAATTTTCCGGAGGACGGAGGAATTCCCATCGATCAGGTGGAAAGCGTGGATTCTATTGTGCGTCGTTTTAAGACCGGAGCAATGAGTTACGGTTCTATCTCCCAGGAGGCTCATGAGACTTTGGCAATTGCCATGAACCGTCTCCACGGAAAGTCCAATTCCGGCGAAGGCGGCGAGAGTCTGGAGCGGCTGACGGTGGGTAAGGACGGCATAAACCGGTGCTCTGCCATCAAGCAGGTGGCTTCCGGACGTTTTGGCGTAACTTCCCGTTATCTGGTAAGCGCCAAGGAGATCCAGATTAAGATGGCACAGGGAGCAAAGCCCGGCGAGGGCGGTCAGCTGCCGGGGAATAAGGTATATCCCTGGGTAGCCAAGACCCGTCACTCCACCACCGGCGTAGGATTGATTTCCCCGCCGCCCCACCATGATATTTACTCTATCGAGGACCTGGCACAGCTGATCTACGATTTAAAGAACTCCAATACAGATGCCAGAATCTCGGTGAAGCTGGTTTCCGAGGCTGGCGTAGGCACTGTAGCAGCCGGTGTAGCCAAGGCCGGGGCCCAGGTTATCCTGATCTCCTCCTTTGACGGAGGAACCGGTGCGGCTCCCAGAAACTCCATTTACAATGCCGGACTTCCCTGGGAACTGGGAATTGCCGAGGCCCATCAGACGCTGATCATGAACGGTTTGAGAGACAAGGTGATCCTGGAGACAGACGGAAAGCTGATGACCGGTCGGGATGTGGCAATCGCCTGCATGCTGGGCGCTGAGGAATTCGGTTTTGCCACCGCGCCCCTGGTAACTTTGGGCTGTGTAATGATGCGTGTCTGCAATCTGGATACCTGCCCGGTGGGAATCGCCACCCAGAATCCGGAACTTCGCAAACGCTTTAAGGGAAAACCGGAGTACGTGATGAATTTCATGAAGTTTGTGGCACAGGAGCTTCGGGAGTACATGGCCAGACTGGGCGTCCGCACTGTGGATGAACTGGTAGGTCGGACGGATCTCTTAAAGAAAAAAGAGAACATCGCAAACAGCCGCGCAGCAGAGGTGGATCTGGACAAGATCCTGGGCAATCCCTATGAGGGGCAGAAGGTGGCCGGCTATTACGAGAAGCAGGCTTATGACTTTAAACTGGAGAATACGGTGGACCAGAAGATCCTCTTAAAGAAGTTAAAGTCCGCCCTTTCTTCCGGACAGAAGAGAAGCCTTTCCATCGATGTTTCCAATGTGGACCGGACGCTGGGAACCATGTTCGGGGCTGAGATTACCAGAAATTATCCCGACGGACTTCCGGAGGATACCTTTACTATAAACTGTACCGGTTCCGGCGGCCAGAGCTTCGGCGCATTTATCCCCAGAGGACTTACCCTGGAGCTGGTGGGCGATTCCAATGACTATTTCGGAAAGGGACTTTCCGGCGGCAAACTGATCGTTTATCCGCCTACCGGTGTAAAGTTTAAGGCCGAAGAGAATATTATCATTGGAAATGTGGCACTTTACGGCGCTACCAGCGGAAAAGCTTTTATCAATGGCGTGGCCGGCGAGCGCTTCTGCGTGCGCAATTCCGGCGCAACTGCAGTTGTGGAGGGCGTAGGCGATCACGGCTGTGAGTATATGACCGGCGGCCGGGTGGTGATTTTAGGTCCCACCGGAAAAAATTTCGCGGCAGGCATGAGCGGCGGCATTGCTTATGTGCTGGATGAGAACCGGGATCTCTACAAGCGGTTAAACAAGTCCCTGGTTTCCTTTGAAGAAGTGACCAATAAATACGACGTACAGGAATTAAAGTCCATGATTCAGGAACATGTGGCCTATACCAATTCCAAAAAGGGCAAGGAGATTCTGGATCACTTCGGAGAATACCTTCCTAAATTCAAGAAGATCATGCCTCACGATTACCAGAGGATGATGAACACCATCGTACAGATGGAAGAGAAGGGCTTAAGCAGCGAACAGGCGCAGATTGAGGCATTTTACGCCAACATAAGCCAGTAGGAAGGAGGACGCGACATGGGAAAAGCAACTGGATTTTTAGAGTTTGACAGAGAGAACACCAAGACCGTAGATCCCAAATCACGGATTAAGAATTATAATGAATTTCATTTTCCGCTCTGCGAGAAGGAGCGGAGAAACCAGGGGGCCCGCTGCATGGACTGCGGCGTTCCCTTCTGCCAGTCGGGAATGATGATCAAGGGGATGACTTCCGGCTGTCCCTTAAACAATCTGATTCCGGAGTGGAATGACCTGATCTATACGGGCAACTGGCAGCAGGCCTACAACCGTCTGAAAAAGACCAACAGCTTTCCGGAGTTTACCTCCAGAGTATGCCCCGCTCCCTGTGAGGCGGCCTGCACCTGCGGTCTGAACGGGGACCCGGTGACGGTAAAGGACAATGAGCATGCGGTGATCGAGAAGGCATATGCCGAAGGGTATGCCGCGGCCCGTCCGCCCAAGCTTCGTACCGGAAAGAAGGTGGCAGTGATCGGCTCCGGTCCGGCAGGTCTGGCAGCAGCGGATCAGCTGAACAAAAGAGGCCACAATGTAACTGTTTTTGAACGAAGCGACCGTCTGGGCGGCCTTCTGATGTACGGCATCCCTAATATGAAGCTGGAAAAGTGGGTAATTGAACGAAAAATCAGTGTAATGAAGGAGGAAGGCGTCTCTTTCGTGGTAAATGCTGATGTGGGGAAGAATTACAAGGTCAATAAGATTCTCCGGGACTTTGACCGGGTGATCCTGGCCTGCGGTGCATCCAACCCACGGGATATTAATGCACCGGGGCGGGACGGACTGGGCATTTACTTTGCGGTGGATTATTTAAAGGCTACTACCAAGAGCCTTCTGGACTCCAATCTGGAGGACGGAAACTACATTTCGGCAAAGGATAAACATGTGGTGGTTATCGGCGGCGGCGATACGGGAAATGACTGTGTGGGAACGGCGATCCGCCAGGGGTGCGCATCAGTGACCCAGTTAGAGATGATGCCCAAGCTCCCGGATAAGCGGACCGATGACAATACCTGGCCGGAGTGGCCCAGAATCTGCAAGACTGATTATGGCCAGGAGGAATCCATTGCTGTATTCGGGAAGGACCCCAGAGTGTATCAGACCACAGTAAAGGAATTTGTCAAGGACGGCGAGGGAAAGGTCTGCAAGATCATTACCACCAGGCTGGCCTTTGAGAAAGATCCCGAAACCGGACGGAATGTTATGAAGCCAGTGGAGGGAAGCGAAAAGGAGATTCCGGCAGATCTGGTGCTGATTGCAGCAGGATTTCTGGGATGTCAGTCTTATGTGGCTGATGCTTTCGGCACAGAGTTAAATGTCAGAACAAATGTGGCTACGGAAGCCGGAAGCTATCAGACCAGTGTGCCCAAGGTCTTTGTGGCTGGTGATATGCACAGGGGCCAGTCTCTGGTTGTCTGGGCCATCCGGGAAGGCCGCGAAGTGGCAAAAGAAGTGGACCGAAGTCTGATGGGATATACGAATCTGGCATGATGGTTTACCCTAATAGTCTGCCGCCGGCGTATGAAGGTTTACCCTAATAGTCTGCCGCCGGATAGGCGGCGTTAATTCAGGGATGCCAAATGCGCCGCCAGACTTTTGCGGGATGGCTGGTGCGTTGGCTGCCGGCGCATGAAGGTTTACTTGAAAACAGCGGATGCTGCAGACAGGCCATGCTTTGCAGCAGCATCCGCAGATGAAGAATCCTGCACTGCAGGATTCTTTTTTAGTTTCATTTAAGGTAAAGCCATTATATTATGAAAAGAAAGCGGAATGGATGCTGTTTGGCGGTGCATTTGGCATTCCTGAATGGACGCTGCCTGTTTGGCGGCAAAATTTTCGAATTAAGCGGAGGAGGAATTTGTGTATGAGATTGCTGCTTGCCGAGGACGAACGCTCTCTGTCGAAAGCGATCGTGACCATATTGGAGAAAAATAATTATTCTGCAGACGCGGTTTATGACGGGGTGGAAGCCCTGGAATATCTGGAAAGCGGAAATTATGACGGTCTTATTCTGGATATCATGATGCCGCGGATGGATGGTCTGACGGTATTAAAGAAGCTGCGCGAAAAGGGAAATACTATCCCTGTGCTGATGCTGACAGCCAAGTCCGAGGTGGACGATAAGGTTCAAGGGCTGGATACGGGCTATGACCAGAAACCAGATGGTGCAGCCGGTATCGCAGCTTACCATGGGAAATATTACCCTGGACCAGGCTACTTTTGAACTGTCCTCCCCGGCAGGAAGCTTTCGTCTGGCCAATAAAGAGTATCAGATGCTGGAAATGATGATGCGCAACCCCAGGCAAATTATTTCCGCCGAACGGTTTATGGAGAGAATCTGGGGATATGACAGCGAGGCAGAGATCAACGTGGTGTGGGTATATATTTCATATTTGAGAAAAAAGCTGGCGGCTCTCCACGCAGATATTCAGATCAAGGCATCCAGAAATGTAGGATATTCTCTGGAAGAGAACCAGCCGTAAAAAGATCAGGTGGAGGCGGTATTATGATAAAGAAGCTTCGGATAAAGCTGATTGCAATTAGTATGTTTTCTGTGATCCTGGTGCTTTTGGTTATCATGGGATGCATAAATCTGATCAGCTACTGCCATATGATTAATGAGGCCGATAATGTACTGGATTTTCTGGCAGAAAATAACGGAAGATTTCCCATGATCGGGGAAATTTTCGATTTCGACCCGGATTCAGACGAAATGTCTCCGGAGATGGCCAGGACTTCCCGATATTTCTGGGTAAAGGTAACGGAGAACGGGGATGTGCTGGAAGTGGATGTAAGTGAGATTGCAGCAGTTAATCAGGACACGGCTGCGCGGTATGCCAGGCAGATTCTGGAATCCGGGAAAAAAAGAGGGTTCGTGGATTCGTACCGGTTCCTGGTGGTGGATGATAACAATGCAGACACGAAAAATGCAGAAAACAGGATCCAGATTATTTTCCTTGACTGCTGGAGGAGCCTTTCTAATTTCAGGACATTTCTTTTTTCCTGTCTTTGGGTTTCTCTTTTAGGACTGGTTGCAGTGCTGTGCCTGGTATTCATTCTTTCCGGCTGGATGATACGCCCGGTAATTGAAAGCTATAAAAAACAAAGGCAGTTTATTACTGATGCCGGACATGAAATAAAAACACCGCTTACTATTATTGATGCGGATGCCGATATCCTGGAAATGGAACTTGGAGAAAATGAGTGGATTCAGGATATTCAAAAGCAGGTAAAGAGGATGACAACGCTGACCAATGATCTGATTTATCTTTCCAGAATGGAAGAGCAGCAGGAACAGATGCAGATGATTGATTTCCCCTTCTCCGATTTGGTGGAGGAGATGGTGCAGTCTTTCCAGACACTGGCCAAGGCGCAGAATAAAACGTTTACCAGCAGTATTCAGCCGATGCTGTCCCTCTGTGGAGATGAGCGTTCCTTAAGGCAGCTTCTTTCTGTGCTTTTGGATAATGCGCTGAAGTATTCCGATGAAGGCGGACGGATTTCCCTTACGCTGGAAAAACAGGGGCAGTCCCTGCGGCTTTCGGTGTTTAATACCACCAGCCAGCCGGTGGACCGCCAGCATACGGAGCGGCTTTTTAACCGTTTTTACCGGGGAGACCAGTCAAGAAATTCAAAGATCGGCGGTTACGGCATCGGCCTGTCCATAGCGGCGGCAGTAACTGCCAATCATAAGGGGCGGATCAGCGCCGCCACCCAGGACGGGAAGTCTCTGATGATCACCGTGATGCTTCCGGTCCAGCGGGAAAAAAGAATGAAAAGAAAGCAGGTGGATTCATGACAGAAGAAGCGTTTTACGGAGAGTCTCTGCCCAGGATTCAGGCGGCCAGAAAACAGCTTCTGGAGCTGATTGAAAAATATCCGGAGGAGAAAAGGGAAAACGGCGGGATCCAGGCTATTATGTACTGCTGTTCCAGGATCAAAACTCCGGAGAGTATGATAAAAAAGCTTCAGATTCACGGACTTCCGCAAGACTGTGAGTCGGCTTTAAGCCATATGCATGATACCATCGGCATCCGGATCATCTGTTCTTTTTTCGATGAGGTGTACCGGGTGGCAGAATGGCTGAAAGAGCAGCCGGAGATTGCGGTGCTGCAGGTGAAAGATTACATTGCGTATCCGAAACCCAATGGTTACCGGAGTTATCATCTGATCCTTTCCATATTGGAAGGACCGGGGGCAGGAATGAAGGCGGAGATCCAGCTTCGCACCCTGGCCATCGATTTTTGGGCAAGTCTGGAACATCAGATGAAGTACAAGCAGGGAAATATGATGTAGAGTATGGTAGTAATACAAGCATACAGGAAAATGAATTTGCGGAAGGACGGATCCCGGGAGAAAAACGGAGCAGGAGAAAGAAAAGGAAATCCCTGGCAAAACGGGCTGTGGCTCTGATGCTGTCGGCATCCCTGTTCGGGGGAACCGCGGCGGCGGCATTCCGGGGAGCAAACTGGATTTTTGACAGTATGGGATTAGGAACCGGAGAGACGGTGACGGCCGATGGGGGAAGCGCAGGCGGCTCCATATTGGCAGGAAACGGACAGAATCTGACCGGTCAGGACGGAGGCGTGATCCGGACTTCCACTGTAAATTCCGGCGGCATGGATGTGTCGGACATTGCGTCAGCTACCCTTCCGGCAGTGGTGGCCATTACCAATATCTCTGTTCAGGAAGTGAAGCGGTATTACCGGCTCTTTGGGCGTTACGGCCAGTGGGCCACGGAACTTGAAGAGACGGAGAGTGCCGGCTCCGGCGTTATTATTGCCCAGGATGATTCCTATCTTTACATTGTGACCAATAATCATGTGGTGGATGGTGCAATGTCTTTGTCGGTCAGCTTCGTGGATGACGCAGTATACAGCGCAGCGGTGTGCGGAACGGATTCCAACCTGGATCTGGCTGTGGTGAAGATGGCGATTTCAGATCTTTCGGATTCCACGAAATCCCAGATTGCTGTGATCTCTGTGGGAAGTTCGGATGAGCTGCAGGTAGGAGAGCAGGTGGTGGCCATCGGAAATGCCATGGGTTACGGACAGTCTGTTACAACCGGTATTGTAAGCGCATTAAACCGTACTATAACTACTGGCACCGATTCTTCCGGAAATCCTGTGACTTCTACCTACATTCAAACGGATGCAGCCATTAATCCAGGCAACAGCGGCGGAACTTTGCTGAATATGGACGGCCAGCTGATCGGCATTAATACGGCAAAGGTATCCTTAACGGAGATTGAAGGCATGGGATATGCCATTCCTGTTTCCCAGGTGTGGGGTACGATCCTGGAGCTGATGGGACAGACATCCGGAATCCGTGCATGAAAATGACAAAGACAATTTTGACTTAAGAAAGGGGAATTCAGTATGAGAAGGCAGGCAAGCCTGGAGGAGATTTCAGACGGACATTTGTATGGATTAAATGATATGGTAAAAGCGGACTGCGGCGGATGCAGTGGATGCTCCGCCTGCTGCCGAGGGATGGGAAATTCCATTGTTCTGGATCCTCTGGATGTGTTCCGGCTTACCAAAAACAGAAAACTAAGTTTTGAGGAACTGGTAAACGGACCGGCGCAGCTTGGCATGGTGGACGGGCTGATCCTTCCCAGCCTCCGGATGGCGGGGGCAGGGGAGGCCTGTTCATTTTTGCAGGAAGATGGGCGGTGTTCCGTTCACGCTTTCCGGCCGGGGATATGCCGGATCTTTCCGCTGGGGCGGTATTATAAAAACGGAAGTTTTTCCTATTTTCTTCAGATCCACGAATGCAGGAAAGAAAACCGCACCAAGGTGAAAGTGAAAAAATGGATCGATACCCCGGAAGCGAAACGGTATGACCAGTTTATCTGCGACTGGCATTATTTTCTGGAGGACATGGAAAAGAAGGCAGAGGAATCCGGCGATCCGGCAGTGCGGAAGAAGATCTGCATGGATGTGCTGACCCGGTTTTATGCTGCGCCTTATGGGGCGGAAGATGAAAGCGGATTTTATGAGGAATTTGGCCGGCGGCTGAAAGACGCCAAAGAAAGCTGCCTGTAATACCCGGAAATCCGACAAGACGCGTCACTGGCGCGTCTTGCTGGATACTTCGTAATAAAAATCCGCTTACCCTGTCGTAGCGGTAAGCGGAAAGGATGAATCCCAGGAAAAACATATTTACAAGTATGCTGATGCGGCCTTCGGAGAGGAGCGGAAGTACGGGAAACGTTCCTAACTGGAATCCGAAATTCCCCAGGATATAAAGGAGAGTCTGCCCCAGGAGGCAGAGCCCGCAGCAGAAGGCCAGGGAAGAGGCCAGGGGCTGGCGGATTTTCCGAATCCGGGAGAAAAGCAGCAGGTAATATCCGGCCAGAAAGGCAAGGAAGAGAAGCCCTGCTCCCCAACCATATTGAAGGATCAGCAGAGAGATCAGGTAATTATTATGGTAATGCTGAGGGAGGATATCGTACAGGGTGACGTTTGATGTATCATACCAGACGACACTCTGGCTGGACTTTTTCGCTTCCCATGCTTTCTGGAAAGACTGCTGATTGGAAAAGTCGCTTCGCACCAGGGAAATCTGGTCCGGATCTCTCGTTTCAAAGTACCAGCGTCCGGTACCGTAATCTATCATTTCATCCGGCGTAAGGGAAATCCCCTTAGAAAGCGGTGTTCGGGAAAGAAGTTCCCGGACCAGCAGACTGTTGTAGGTGTCATCCCATTTGCTGGATACGGAGGATTTCGGGCGCAGGAAGGATTTCCAGATTTCCCGCTGTGCCGGGAAAAGAAAATTTGAGGCAGTAAAAATACCAGTGACGGCCAGGAGAAGAATGGCAGTCTTTTTGCGTGGGGAATTCCGGCTCTGGAATATTCCTCTTGCGGCCATAAAGACGGCGGTTCCGGCTGCTGCTGCGGCAGTAACCAGGATGACACAGCTGACCTGGCGCCACTGCAGAAGAAACGCCGTCAGACACAGGGCGGTCCATACAAAAGCGGCCGGAATGCAGATCCCAAGGCCTTTTTTGCGGAAATGATAGAGCAGCAGGGGAAAGAGAAGAACGGCCAGGAGCAAAGAAAAATAAAGCAGGGAATGAAGCGGAATTCTCCAGATCGTCAGGATTCCCATAGAGCATAACCCAGTTGTCAGAATACAGCAGGCCAGAGCTGCAGCCAGCAGAATGGCAAACCACTTCCGATAACGAATAAAAAGCGGATATCCGAAATAAACCGTAAACAGGAAAAATGCTGTGCCGGGCAGAAAGTAAAGGAAACCGTTGGAGGCCTGTTCCGGCAGCCAGCTCAGATAGGCAGATACGGCAGCTCCGGCCAGCATAAAAGCAAGAGTCATGAAAATCAGCAGGGGTGTATTCTGAATATGACGGACTGCATTGATCTGGACACCGATGGAGATGCCGTCTCCCATATCAGATACCGCCCGCTCTTCCGCATCCCGGGCAGAGAGTCCTTCTGCTTCGTATTCTTCCATGTGGTCTTCGATATGTTCTTCTAATTCCCTGCGGATTTCCGACCGCAGAGGGCGGTAGGAAATCTGATCGGTTACATTGTCCAAAAATTCCTTTTTATTCAAAAAGAACACCTCCAATCACCTGGTTTACTGCAGTCTGGTAAGTTTCCCATTCGTTCAGTTTTTCCTCCAGAAGTTTCCGGCCGGAAGAAGTAATCTGATAATATTTCCTCACGCGTCCGTTGGGAGCGGCGGCTGAGCGGCTGGTTACCGCGCCCTGCTGCTCCAGGGAATGGAGGATGGGGTAGAGTGTTCCTTCCTGGAGACGGAATACCTGGCTGCTCTGCTGTTCCAGAGTCCTGATGATCTGATAGCCGTACATGGGTTCCTGTTCCAGGAGTTTCAGAACAAGCATGGATGTACCCAGTGCCATGTAACGTTTATCCATACGGACCTCTCCTTTCTATACATAGATAACCAAGGTATAAGTTGAGAATATTATACCTTGATTATCTATGTATGTCAAGGAGATTTGCGGACCGGCTTGACAGAAACCGGGTTTTTTTGTATAACGAAGTATCTGATAAAATGCGCGATGATGTGCCGGTTTGAAATGTAAGGAGACGAGCAGAGTGAAACGGATACTGGATTATTTTTCAATAGACGGAGCGGTAGGCGGAAATCAGGAATGGTTCCATAATTTTCTTATGTATATGGGCGGCTGTGCGGCGGCGACAGCCTGTGACTGCTGTATCTATCTGGCGCTCCGCCGGGGAATGACCCATCTTTATCCTTATAATGTTCATCAGTTAACGAAGCAGGACTATATTGATTTTTCCGGAAAAATGAAGCCTTATTTAAAACCAAGGGTAAATGGAGTAAATAAGACCTCTCTGTTTACCGAAGGGTTTGGGAAATACCTCCGTGATGTGGGAGAAGACAGCCTTATGATGGAGGAACTTTCTGGGACAGAGAGCCTGGAGAAAGCGGAAGATTTTATCCGCAGGCAGATCGACAGCGGTTATCCGGTGCCCTACCTGATGCTGAAGCATAAGAAGGAATGCTATAAGGACTTTGTATGGCACTGGTTTTTGTGCTATGGATATGAAGAGCGGGAGGACGGATTTTGGATTACGGTGGCCACCTATGGAGAGGCATCCGTATTTTCCCTAGGGGATTTATGGGATACGGGGTATGAAGAAAAAGGCGGGATAGTCGGGTTTAAGACGGGAGTATCGGCTGCTGGTATATGAAGATTACTGTAATTAATGGAAAAGGAGAGTACACATGTTTTATACCGTAGGAGAAATGGCAAAAAAGCTGCATATGGCCCCTTCCACGCTCCGCTATTATGATAAGGAAGGACTTCTTCCTTTTGTGGAGCGTTCAGAAAGCGGGAACCGGATGTTTAAGGATTCGGACATGGAATGGCTGGCGGTGATCGAGTGCCTGAAGCAGACCGGCATGTCGATCCGGGAGATAAAGTGCTTTATTGACTGGTGCGTAGAGGGGGATTCTTCGATTAATAAACGTCTGAACTTAATCAGGCAGCAGAGGGAAGCGGTGGAGGAGAAGATGCAGCAGCTTTCCCAGACCCTTACGATGCTCCATTACAAAGAATGGTACTACGAGAAAGCCCAGGAGGCCGGTACTTGTCAGGTCCTGGCGGATATGAAGAAAGAAGATGTGCCGCCGGAATACCGGGAAATCTGGGAGAGGGGCAGAGGGGAGCTGGAAAAGTTACAAAACTGACTGGATTTTGTAAGGAGAGTTTCGAAATATTTTAGAGTTTTGTTACAGGCAGGTTACAGAAAATGGGGATAATGGAGAAAAATCAAAGGAGGCAGACAGCGTGAACAGAATAAACCATCATGCGCCGGCGGCTGACGCACCAGCCATTCCACAAAAGTCTGGCGGCGCATTTGGAATCCCTGAATTGAGGGCGCCTATCCGGCGGCGGATTATCAGAGTAAACCATCATGCAGCGGCGCTTCTTCTTGCAGGGGCAGCCGGTGTATTTGCTTATTTTTCTCCATATATACAGGAAGAACCGTGGAAGCTTGCGGCAAATGACAGTGTTTCTGAATTGGAAAACGGCCCAGGAGGATCCGGAACAGCAGCCGACGGTGAGACCCTTCCTGCGCTGGAGGGCATTTCCTATTATGACGATCAATGGGCCCTGGAGAATAAGGGCAATATGCAGCGCGTTATGCGTTTTTATGAAAGCGGCAGTACCGGAGCGGACGGAACCTGGGTACCGGGCGGATGGAGAGAATGGGTGGAACAGGGCGTTTCAGGAATTGATATCGGCGCGTGGCCGGCCTGGAATTTTTATGAGCAAAGCGGGAACCGCCGCCAGGTGACGGTAGCGATCATTGATTCCGGCGTGGATGTCACCCATCCGGATCTTCAGAATTCCATTTGGGTCAATGAGGATGAGATGCCTGGTGACGGCGTGGACAATGACGGAAATGGATATATTGATGATGTGAACGGGTGGAATTTTTATAACGATAACGGGGATGTTTCCGCAGCGTCCGGCGAGGAACATGGAACTCATGGAGCCGGGACTATTGCGGCGGCATGGGACGGCCAGGGAATTACCGGGATTGCAGATGGGAATTCAGTAAAGATCATGGTACTGAAAGTTTTAAGCTCCCGGGACGGCCAGGGGATTTCTGACAATGTAAAAGAGGCCATCCGCTATGCGGAAGCCAACGGGGCTGACATCTGCAATATGAGTATGGGTACCAGTTCCTATGACCCGGAACTGGAGGAAATGATCCGGAATTCTTCCATGCTTTTTGTAGTTGCTTCCGGAAACGGGGACTGGACGGGCAGAGGTGTAAATCTGGACGAGACACCTGTTTATCCGGCAGCTTATTCTTCGGAAAATATTATTTCGGTAGGAAATCTGATGTTTGACGGGAGTCTGGAGGACAGTTCCAATTACGGGGCGGCAAGTGTGGATATTGCTGCGCCGGGAACCCATATATTAAGTACGATTCCAGGAGGATATGGCTATCTTTCCGGAACATCCATGTCGGCGCCCATGGTATCCGGCGCAGCGGCGCTGATTTATTCCTGCCGTACAGACCTTGATCTGGCAGGGGTTCGGAATGCCATCCTGGAGACAGCCGCTCCGCTGGAAGATTTGGCGGGCAGGGTATCCACCGGCGGCATGCTGGATGTGGGCGCGGCGGTAAACTACGGCCTGAGTCAATAAAAGTCTGTCTCTCTTATCTTTTGTGTGATATACTATGAGCAAGCCGTTCAGGCGTTTTCATCTTGACGGCAATACATATCAAACACAATATGGAAGGGAGACATTTTTTATGAAGGAATGGAGCCGGTATACCGATTATATTATGGAGCAGGCGGTGAACCTTCTGGCCATAGACAGTCCCTCCGGTTACGGCAGAGAGGTGACGGAGTATCTGCTGCAGGAATTCGACCGCCTGGGAATTCCGGCAAAACTTACGGTAAAAGGCGGCGTTCTGGCGGATTTCGGCGGCCCTGAGCAAGCAGCAGCCGGAGCACCCGGAGAGGGTGCGGAGGGAGGTATCCTTCTGGAGGCACATTGCGATACCCTGGGAGGCATGGTAGCACAGATTAAGCCCAATGGACGGCTTAAACTTACGCCGGTGGGCGGCATGCAGGCGGCCAACGGTGAGGCGGAGAATGTGCGGATTATCACAAAGGCCGGAAGGGTGTATCAGGGAACCTGCCAGCTTATCAATGCATCCGTCCATGTAAACGGGGACTATGCAAAGACAGAACGAAACTGGGACACGGTAGAAGTGGTGATTGATGAGAAGGCAGATACGGAAAAAGAAGTAAGGGATCTGGGGATCATGCCGGGAGATTACGTGTGCTTTGAGCCGCGGACCAGGATCACCGAATCCGGTTATATTAAGAGCCGCTTTTTGGATGACAAGTTTTCTGCTGCCATTCTGCTGGGATATGCTAAATATTTAAAAGAAGAGAAAATTACGCCGGCGCGGCGGGTTTATGCTCATTTTACGATCTTTGAAGAAGTGGGGCACGGCGGATCTTCTTCTGTGCCGGAAGGCGTATCGGAAGCCTGGTCTGTGGATATGGGCTGCGTAGGCGAGGGGCTTCAGTGTACAGAACGTCAGGTGTCCATCTGCGCCAAAGACAGCGGCGGACCTTATAATTACGATGTAGTATGCCGGATGGTGGAAATCTGCCGGCAGAAGAATATTGATTATGCGGTGGATGTATACCCTCACTACGGTTCCGATGTGGAAGCAACCCTTCGGGCAGGTCATGATCTCAGACACGGCCTCATCGGCCCCGGAGTCTATGCATCCCACGGTTATGAGCGGAGCCACAGAGACGGTGCGGAAAATACTCTCAGGCTGATTGCGGAGTATATCGGCAGGTGACGGCATTCATTCAGGGATGCCAAGAGTGCCCGCCGTAATTTTGCGGGTAGGATAAGGCATTACATGCCGGGCACACGAAGGTTTTCCATGAAATTCGGCCGCCGGACAGGCGGCATTCATTCAGGGATGCCAAGTGTGCCCGCCATAATTTTGCGGGTAGGATAAGGCATTACATGCCGGGCACACGAAGGTTTACTGAGATTTTACGGAACTGTACTTTCGGAATTTACACTGCAGTATTAAAATCAGAGTATCAATTCCGGGAGGTGTTTTGGATGAGGGGGAAAATGGACCGATGGCCTCTTTTTGTCCTGGGCATTGCGCAGTTTTTTCTGTATGGGATACTGATCTGGCAGACTCTGGCCGGGCATACCTGAATGGATGCTGCCTGTGCGGCAGCGGATTTTTACAATAATTTAATTGATAATTTTCTTGACAATAAAGCGAAAAGATGTTAGTCTTTTATCTATCGTAAGGGAGTAGTCGGCACATGCAGGGATTGCATGCGGTTGCGAAGTCAACAGCACAGGGCAGAGATGTTCATTGGCTTGGTATTAAATGGCGAGACTTACCTGCTATTGCAGTTTCATAGCAGGTAAGTCTTTTTTGTGCCATAAGCCCGGAAGAGGGATGTTTTGAGATTTTTATGTATGTCCCGCCTGCCGGAAGGCCAGAATAGCTGTAAAGACAGAGCAGAAGCCGTAAATCTGTACGATGGACGCCATATCATTATGCCAAAAGGCAACAAAGGAGGAGAAATTGAGTGAAAGAGTATTTATCCAGTGTTGAGGATGTTCTGAAGGAACAGAAATCGACCGAGGAAGGCCTTTCTCAGGCAGAAGCTTCCAAAAGGCTGGAGCAGGTCGGCCCCAACAAGCTGAAGGAAGGGAAAAAAGTTTCCCTGTTCCGGAAATTTCTGGATGAACTGGCAGACCCAATGATTATCATTCTGCTGGTGGCAGCAGCCATTTCCGGTGTAACAGCTTACTACGAAGGAGAATCTTTCGCGGATGTTATCATCATTCTGGTTGTGGTTATCATTAATGCGGTTCTGGGCGTATTCCAGGAAAGCAAGGCGGAAGCAGCTATTGCGGCCCTGCAGGAAATCGCGGCAGCTACCAGCAAGGTAATGCGTGACGGAAAGATGGTAACCTTAAAAAGCGAGGAGATCGTTCCTGGTGATATCGTTATTCTGGAAGCAGGCGATTCTGTGCCTGCAGACGGCCGTATCATCGAGTGTGCCAGCATGAAGATCGAGGAGGCTGCGCTGACCGGAGAATCGGTTCCGGTTAACAAGCTGGTTAAGGTATTGAATCTGGACGGCGAAAAAGATGTTCCTCTCGGCGACCGGAAGAACATGATGTACATGGGTTCTACTGTTGTTTACGGCCGCGGCAAAGCGGTGATTACCGGAACCGGTATGAACACGGAGATGGGCAAGATTGCCACCGCCCTTTCTGAGGCAAAGGAAGAGGAAACACCTCTGCAGCTTAAACTGAACCAGTTAAGCAAGATCCTGACGGTTCTGGTTATCGGAATCTGTGTGATTATTTTTGCTGTAGGTTTGATCCGTGCAAACCTGTCTCCGGAAGGCATTACCGGCGACACCATCTTAAGCACTTTCATGGTTGCTGTTTCCCTGGCTGTAGCGGCTATTCCCGAAGGTCTGGCAGCAGTAGTAACCATTGTATTGTCCATCGGTGTTACCAACATGTCCAAGCGCAACGCCATTATCCGGAAGCTGACGGCGGTAGAAACTCTGGGATGTACGCAGATTATCTGTTCGGATAAGACCGGTACTCTGACTCAGAACAAGATGACCGTAGTTGAGCATTTTGCTGATGATGAGAAGATGCTGGAGACGGCCATGGCTCTTTGCTCCGATGCGGAGATTGACCCGGATACCAAGGAAGCTGTAGGTGAGCCTACCGAGTGCGCACTGGTAAATGATGCCAACAAAAACGGCATGCCCAAGCCTGCTTTAAAGGAAGCTTACGTACGTGTAGGCGAAGCGCCTTTCGACTCTATGCGTAAGATGATGTCCACCGTGCATGAGACCAAGGAGCATCAGATCATCCAGTTCACCAAGGGTGCTCCGGACGAAGTGCTGAAGCGCTGTACGAAGGCTCTGGTTAAGGGCGAGATCGTTCCTCTTACTGAAGAAATCAGAAAGAGCATCCTGGATGCCAACAAGGCTATGGCTGACCGTGCGCTCCGTGTACTCTGCGGTTCTATGCGTCAGTGGGATGCCATTCCTGAAAACTTTGAGCCGGAGTTTCTGGAGCAGGATCTGGTATATATTGGTCTTTCCGGAATGATCGACCCGGTTCGTCCCGAGGTTAAGCCGGCGATTGCAGAGTGCCGTGAGGCAGGCATCCGCCCGATCATGATTACCGGCGACCACAAGGATACGGCAGCTGCCATTGCCATGGAGTTAGGCATCATCGACAGCCCCGACCAGGCCATTACCGGCGCACAGTTAAATGATATGGATGATGCGGAATTTGCCCGCAATATCGAGAAGTATTCCGTATATGCTCGCGTTCAGCCGGAGCATAAGGTGCGGATCGTAAATGGCTGGAAGGCCAAGGGCATGATCACTGCAATGACCGGAGACGGTGTAAACGATGCGCCTTCCATTAAGAGTGCAGATATCGGTATCGGTATGGGTATTACCGGTACGGATGTTACCAAGAATGTAGCAGACATGGTTCTTGCAGATGATAACTTTGCAACCATCGTATCGGCTGTAGAAGAAGGCCGCCGGATCTATGCAAACATCCGGAAGGCAATCCAGTTCCTTCTGGCATCCAACCTGTCTGAGGTGCTGTCTATCTTCTTTGCAACCCTGATCGGATTTACCATCCTGGAGCCGGTACACCTTCTGTGGATCAACCTGATCACCGACTGCTTCCCGGCACTGGCTCTTGGTCTGGAAAAGAGCGAGGCTGACAGCATGAAGCAGCCGCCCAGAGATCCCAAGGAAGGCATTTTTGCCGGCGGTATGGGCTTTGACGTATTCTTCCAGGGCTTTATCGTAACGATCCTGGTTATGGTTTCTTACCTGATCGGACACCGGATCGAGAGCGGTGTCTGGGAGTTCGTAAACAGCCCGGATGGAACAACTATGGCATTCCTTACCCTGTCAATGGTTGAGATCTTCCACTCTCTGAATATGAGAAGCCGCCGCGGTTCTATCTTTAAGTTAAAGACCCAGAACAAGGTGCTGTTCGGCGCTATGATCGTATCTCTGATACTGACTACTGCAGTAATTGAGGTTCCCTTCCTGTCTGCAGCATTTGAGTTTACTCCCATTGACCTGGAAGAGTATGCAATTGCTCTGCTCCTTGCAGTGCTGATCATCCCGATCATGGAGATCGTGAAGTTTGTTCAGAGAAAACTTGGAGTTTAATAGTATATCTTAAATAAAGAACTGCTGTTTTGCCCTGAAAGTCCGCCGCCGGATAGGCGGCATGCATTCAGGGATGCCAAATGCGCCGTCAGACTTTTATGGGATGGCCGGAGCGCCGCCCGCCGGCGCATGATGGTTTATAAAAAGGCAGCGGATCAGCTTGTGAAATCTGGCTGATTCGCTGCCTTTTTACTGTATGGAAGCCGGGTGCGGCCCGCCCCAGGCGGAAAACCAGGGCGGACAGGTTTTAACGGCTCTGTACCTGCGCCTTCTTAGAAAGGCTTAAATAAATAAGATAGAAACATACCATGCACACCGGAAGGATCAGGAAGCTGCTCCGGTATCCTATGGAGTCGCATAAAACTCCGAAGAGGAGATTAAACAGGATATCCGCAATGGTAGCCACGCTGATGATGGCGCCGGTCCGTGTAGCAGCCACCGATGCCGGGTAAAGTTCCTGGAAGAACAGGATAATGGTGGGATACAGCACGGAAATGGCGAATCCGGAAATACCCACAAGGAAGATGCCGGATGCGCCAAGGATGATGCCTGCGCAAAAGAGCAGGGTTCCGATGCCGCCGAAAATGCGGATGCTCTTTATGGTTCCCAGCTTCTGTACGGCAGGAGCGAATACCAGCCGCCCGATGGTCATGCCGCCCCAGAAGATGGACAGGCACAGGGAGGCGCGCTCCGAATCCATGGAAAATGCCGAGATGCAGTAAGAGAGGAACCAGTTCATGATTCCGTGCTCGCCGATAAAGTAGCAGCCCAGCATGGCTGCCAGCAGCCAGAACATGGCGGGAGCAGGGCTGGATTTTTCGGAAACAGCGCCGGTTCCCTGCAGGGCGCCGGATTTTCCGGCAGGATCTTTCCCGGTGCTTTTTCCGGAAGAACTGCCGTCACGGGCTTCGGCGATTTCCTTCCATCCGGGAAGCTTCACATTTAAAAACAGCAGGACGGCGATGATACCGATCACGAAAAGCACGGCGTTTATCATCTTCCATCCGGAGTAGCTGAAGGCATACCGGCCTAAAAGAAGCTGGCTGCCGCTGGTTCCGATTCCCTGAATAAAGAAAAATACGTTTACCATCAGGCCCGCATAGCCTGCGCAGACCATGGGAGTCAGAATATTGATGGTGGTATTTAACAGGGTGGAAGCGCCCAGGGCCAGGAACATGGAAATCAGGATAAATATGTACTGGTCTGTAAACAGGTTAACAGCCAGGGCAAGCATCCAGATTCCTATTATAGATAAAGTAACTTTTTTTCGGTCGAAGGTATCCAGAAGCTTTCCTCCCAGACTTAAAAACAGAAGGTTGCCCACGTAGCTGATGGTGACGATCAGCGACAGCTGGCTGTCGCTTAATGCATAGCGATCCTGGAATACCGGCGCGAAAATTCCGCGCAGGGAGTCGTTGGAGCCAAGGCCCAGCATCAGGACCGCGAAGCAGAGGATTGGAATAATGATTCGTTTTCCTTTCATAACAGAAACAGTCTCCTTTTTATGGTTCTTATTCTTTCCTTAGAGTATACCTGTTTTTCAAAACAAAAACTATGCATAATTTGCACAATGAGGAAATATATATTGTATTTTTTGCTTCATTATCAATAGGAGAGGGGGAATTTGGAAAGAAAAGAGATTTGCCGGAACAGAAAGGAAAATTCGAGGCGAGATATAGGCTTTTTTGCTGCACATAAAAGGGGAAAAAACATCTTTTCCGGCATAATTCCTAATAGAAAAGCAAAAAATGCAATGATTTTCCTTTTAGACAAACAAAAAATGCATAGATTTACGGGACTGAATTGTGTAATATAATAGACACCGGAGGCAATACAGCTGTATATGCAACCTCGAATGAAACAAGAAAAATAAGGAGAGGGCATGATGAAAAAAATGAACGAAGCAGCAGTGGCTAGAAAAGGAAAAGGCTTTGATACGCGCCAGGCATGGGCATTTGCTTTTTGTCTGCCGAATATCCTGTTTTTCCTTATTTTCTTTGTAGCACCTGCAATCGTGGGAGTGTGGTACTCCCTGACGAACTACAACGGATTTAAACAGATGGACTTTGTAGGACTGGATAACTACATTCGGTTATTCCAGGATTCTGATTTCTACAGCACACTGTGGCGGACCGTGCTTTACAGCGTGGTTTCCGTTCCCATCGGATATATCGTATCCCTTGGATTCGGTATGCTGCTGTCATCAGAGAAGATTAAGGGCATTACGATTCTTCGTATCCTGATTTACTGGCCCATCCTGCTTTCCACTATTATGGTAGGTCTTACCTGGAGATGGATCTTCGGCGAGAGTTTCGGATTGATTAACTTCCTGTTAGACAGCGCCGGCCTTCCGCAGATTCACTGGGCGACCGATTCTACAGCAGCGTTTATTACTACCATTATTGCCGGCACCTGGTCTGGATGCGGTACCAATATGCTGATTTTCATCGGCGCCCTGAAGCAGATTTCCACAGAGCTTGTGGAAGCAGCTACTTTGGATGGTGCAAACAAATGGCAGGTGTTCTGGAATATTACTTTGCCTCACTTAAAACCGGTATCCTTCATGGTAATCATTCTTTCCATAATCGGTTCGTTTAAGGTCTTCGCTATGGTACAGACCTTGACCAACGGCGGACCAGGTACAGCGACGACTTACATGATCCAGTACATTTATACCACCGGCTTTACCAGAAACCGGGTAGGCTACGCAAGTGCGGTATCCATGGTACTGTTTGTCATCCTGTTAATCCTGTCCTTTGTTCAGACGAAGATCAGCGATAAGGCATCTGATTAAGGAGGAAGAAGAATGAAGAAAGTAAAAGGTGTAGCAGTACACGTATTATTATTTGCTCTTGCGTTTATCTGGATTTTTCCAGTGATCTGGCTGGTGCTCAGCTCCTTTAAAGATGGTTCGGAACTGTTTACCTATCCCTTAACCATTTTGCCGGAGCACTTTACTCTGGACAATTATAAGACAGCCTGGGAGCAGTTTGACTTAATGCTTTATACAGGAAATACCGCGTTTATTACGGTTGTGGCTACCGTTATTACGGTAATTATGAGCAGTATGTGCGGCTACGGACTTGCAAAATACAATTATAAATGGCTGAATGTGCTGTTCCTTTGCCTGCTGGCTACCACAATGCTGCCCACAGAGGTAATCATGAGCCCCAGCTTTACTGTTTTGAACACACTGGGACTTTACAACAGCCTTTGGGGATGTATTATTCCTACAGTAGGAACCATGACTGGCGTATTCTTAATGAGACAGTTCTTTATCTCCGTTCCCAACGAACTGATGGAGTCTGCCAGAATTGACGGTGCCAGTGAAGGCCAGATTTTTACCCGGATCATGTTCCCCATCTGCCGTCCGCAGATTGCTATCCTGGCAATTTTCAGCTTCCAGTGGAGATGGAACGATTATATCTGGCCCCTGCTTGCATTAAGCGATCCGAAAAAATATACTCTGCAGCTGGCTCTGCGTACCTTATCCGGCGCGGAGGCGGTAAACTGGACGGTCCTGCTTTCTACAGCAGTGCTGACCATGATTCCGATTCTGATTGTGTTTATCATCTTTAATAAGCAGATCATGAATGCAAACATGTCGTCCGGCGTTAAGGGCTGATGTGTGCAAATAAAAAGGAGGAAAAGAAGAATGAAAAAAGTGACTTATGGAAAAAAATGGAAAATGGCTCTTGGAACAGCCTGCCTGACGGTGGCGGGAATGGCTGCCCTGACCGGGTGCAGCGGTTCCTCTTCCAGCAGTACCAGCAGTGACGGAACGGTAGAACTGGAAATCCTGCTGGCTGACGATACCCTGGAGGGTGGCGCTATGCAGGCTATGGTTGACAAGTTCAATGAAGAACATGCAGACCAGGGCGTTCAGGCTTATGTAAATGAGATTGCTTATGCAGATATGGAGACCCAGATCAAAAACCGTGCACAGGCCGGAAATCTGCCCGCTCTCTGCAAAATGTCCAATTTTGATACTTATGTAGATTATGTTCTGCCTCTGGATGACACTTCTCTGGATCCGGAGATGTTTAACCGCAGCGGCGTAAGAGACGGCAAGTTAATGGCTACCGATATCAATGACACTGCTGTAGGTCTGATTATCAACAAGACTGCGTTTGATGCAGCAGGTGTTTCTTATCCCACTACAGAGGAAGAGCGCTGGACCTGGGATGAGTTTGTGGCAGCAGTTAAGGAAGTAGATGAGAAGAATGAGAGCATTACCACCCCCTTCGTTATCGACCATTCTCAGCAGCGTTCCGGCACCGTTTTGTATCAGTTCGGCATGCAGTATTTTGATCCGGAAGATTCCACCCATATTGTATTCCGCAGCGAAGATACAAAGAGAGGCATTGAGTTCTTCCTGTCCATGTTCGAGGACGGCGGAATCTCCAGACCTTCCATCGGAACCGGTGCGGAGAATGCACAGGACGTATTTAAGACCGGTACGGTAGCTGCACATCTGGCAGGAAACTGGGTAATTACCGACTACACGGACAACATCACTGATTTTGAGTGGACTCCTGTTCTGATGCCTTATGAGAAAGAGAAATCCACCTCTTTAGGAGGAAACTGGTTCTACGCATTTGACGGCACCGGCGTTGAAGAAGAAGCAAAGGATTTCCTGGAGTGGTTCTATCAGCCTGAGAACTATGCGCTGTACTGCGAGACCGGCAACTATCTGCCTGGCACTAACAACGTAGAAGTTACTTACGATGTACCTGGCCTGGACATCTTCAACATGGAGATTGCAGCCAGCTGGGATCAGCCGCAGTATGATACAGAAGTAACCGAGCAGGAGCACAGCGGCGAGAGTGCAGGAAATGCTTTAAGAGATGCGTTAGACCGTGCGATTGCAGGAGAACTGGATGCAGACGGCGTAATGGATTACGTAGTTAAGCAGCATCTGGACAGCCTTACCGGTCTGCATGAGTAATTCCTATAATTTAAGTGAATATTGACAGATGAACAGGGGGTGTGGCAATTAGGCTTTCACTCGGTTTCCATACCGGGCCTCAAGCTTTTGCCATGCCCCTTTGTGTACCTGAAAAACGTAAATAAAAGAGGACGAAATGGAAATGGAACTGACATATGAAATCCGGAAGGGAGATACCATAAGCCGCTGGAATCTGACTGGAATGCAGCGGGAACCCTACCGGTCTCCGAAAAAAACTTTTGATGCTCCGGTAAATATGGAAGAATCTTACGTACAGGTGGTATATCCGGTGCGTGAGGCATTCTGGAAAGAGGAGCGCATAAAGAAAGCGGCCCGTTATGACGGTGAATATGAGTTTTTATACTTTCCTTTTGAAAACAACCGTGTGGATCTGTCTACGTTTATCCATACGCCCCACTACATATCAGTAAACGGAAAGGCCGGTCTGCGGACCCAAAGGGGCGGCAGATATCCCTTCCGGCTTTGTACCTGCGGCGGAGTGAAGATCTGGGTAAATGGAAAAGAGCAGGCTCTCTTTGCGCCTTATACCAGAAACATTCCGGGAAATACCCGGATTGAACTGGAACTGGAGGAAGGCGATAACGAGATCAAGGTGTATGCAGATGAACTGGCGGAGCGGGATGTATTCTTTTACTTCGAACTTCGCTATGAAGGTGATATGCCTCTGACGGGAACGGCAGAGACCAAGGAGGATCCGGAAGAGATCCTCAGGATGGAGGCGTTTTTAAGAAGCTGCTGGTTTGAGAAAGACATGTATACTGACGGCCAGGTAAAGCTTTTTTATGACAGGAGATTTTTAAAAGAGGATACGCCGGTTTTCATTACCATGCGTCCTTTCGGAACAGGAATGCAGCCTGGAGATGTAGAATATGTGGAGAGGACGGCAAAGAAAGAGGCGGATTGCCTTGTGATGACGGACACGAAGGAAAGTCCCATCCGCATATCCAGAGTGTCTGTGTGCTGCAAAGTGGGACAATATATGATTCCGCGGAACCTTTTCGTGGGAATCATCCCTAAAGAGCGGATCTCTCCTGCGCCGGCAGCATCCATAGGAGAGCGGAAGAAACAGGCTCTGCAGTTTTTAGCGGAGCATGGGGAGCCGGGATTTCCCAAGGTGATCAGCATCCTGGAGGCCTGCGGCCGCTTTACGGATGAGGCGGAAAAGAGCTTTGATATGGCCTGCAGAAAGATCGAGGCTCATGAGGACTGTGCCGATTTCAGCCTGACGCCATTTTCCCTTTTAAAGACCCATTATTCCCATCTTCTTTCCAAGGAGAAAGAGGAACGGATCCGGAATATGGTCTTGAACTTCCGCTACTGGATCGATGAGCCGGGAGACGACGTGATGTGGTATTTCAGTGAGAATCACGCTTTCCTGTTCCATTGTTCCCAGTATCTGTGGGGCTGGCTGTATCCGGATGAGGTTTTCGCTGCCAGCGGACGGACCGGAAGAGAGCAGTATGCCATTGGAAAGAAGCGGGTAGAAGCATGGTTTGCAGATTTCTTCGCTTACGGTTTTGCAGAGTGGAATTCTGCCACCTATATTCCCATCGATCTGATCGGATTTTTCAGCCTGTACTTGAATGCGCCGGATGAGACCATAAAAGAGATGGCCAAAAGGGCGCTGGATGAAACCATGAAGCTGATTGCCTGGAATTCTTTTAAGGGCGTGATGAATACCACCTACGGGAGGACTTACGAGGAGAACATAAAGACCCGGATCCAGACAGAACCCAGTTTCGTGAACTGGATTTCCTACGGGGAAGGCTATGCCACCTGCTTTGGCAATGCATCCAGCCTTTATGCAGTCAGCGATTATGAACCGGAAGATTATGCCGGGGAGTGCCGGATGGAAGAGGATGAAGGCGCAGTTCTATCTTACTGCCAGGGCATCGGCCAGGTGTCGGTGGATCTTTACCGCACCAGCCAGTATCTGACGGCCGGTGTGCGTCAGTTTAAGCCCTTCCGCCACGGCCACCAGCAGCATCTGATGCATGTGGTCTTTGGAAAGGAAAAACAGGCAGTCTTTTATGTGAATCATCCGGGTGAACGGCTTTTCAGCGGTGAAAACCGCCCCAGTTACTGGGCAGGAAACGGCACTATGCCCTGGATTGAGCGGTACCGGAACCTGACGGTAATGCTGTTTGACACGGATCAAGAAGAACTGGTTCACTGGATCCATGCCTATGCCCCTCTTTACGAGTATGATGAATCATCCTGTGAAGAGAACTGGTTCTTTGCCCGGTCGGGAGACGGCTACTTGGGCTGCTGGTTTTCCAATCCCTTTGCGGTGACAGAAACGGGAGCCAATACGGGAAAAGAACTGATTTCCCAGGGCCTTACCCACGGCATTGTGGTAAAATGCGGGTCAAAAGCGGAATTTGGAAGCTATGAAGCATTCCGGAAAGCCATGGGGGAGACAAAGATTTTCTGGGATGGAGGACGAAGCCTCTCTCTGGAGGACTGCCAGTACGGAAAAATCCAGGCAGACGGAAATGATGGGTTCTGGGTAAACGGCGTTAGGCAGGAAAAAGAGACGAAAAAAGAGCTTATTCTTGCAAAAGAGAAGCTGGTATCTTATAGTTAAAGGAGCAGCATATGTATAATATTCTGGAATACGGCGCCGCAGGAGACGGCGTCACCAATGACGGACCGGCCATTCAGAAGGCCATTGATGCCTGCAGCCAGGCAGGAGGCGGCCGGGTGCTTTTCCCGGGCGGCCGGGTTTATAACTCCGGCCAGGTGGCTCTTCGGTCCAATGTAGAAGTACACCTGGAAATGGGAGCCGTGTGGAAAGCCAGCAGCGATTTAAAAGATTACTGGCCTCTGCGTGAGATGCCCGGTGAGGATGACGGACGGGAAGGGGTTCCCTCCTATCTGAACTGCGAATACGCAGGGCGTCCTTATCTGGTATTTATCCATGCATTTGATGCGGAAAACGTGTCGATTACCGGATTCGGCGTCATCGATGGAAATGAGAGCATTTTTTACGGGACGGACACCCGGTATCATATCGAAGGAAGCTTTTACCCGCGGGTACCGGTTCTTTTCCTGGAGGCGGTAAATCACCTGACCGTCCGGGACATCCGCATTCAGGGAAGCGCTTTCTGGACTCTTCATATGGTGGGATGCGAGGATGTGCTGGTGGACGGCGTCCGGATTTTAAATAACCTGAGAATGGCAAACTGCGACGGCATCGATCCGGATCACTGCCGGAATGTACGCATTACCAATTGCCATGTGGAGTGCGGGGACGATGCCATTGTATTAAAGAACACAGCAGATCACATGCAGTACGGGCCTACGGAAAATGTGCTGATTGCCAACTGCACCCTGGTTTCCACCAGCGCGGGAATCAAATTCGGAACAGAGGGCGAGGATGACTTCCGGAATGTCTGCGTGACCAACTGCAGCATCTCCCGCAGCAACCGCGGTATTTCCCTTCAGATCCGGGACTGCGGAAATGTGGAAAATGTGATGTTTTCCAATATTACCATTGAAACCAGAAGATTCTCCTATCAGTGGTGGGGCAGAGCGGAGGCCATCAGTCTGACTGCTTCCGACCGGAAACCGGGGGTAAAGGCAGGAAAGATCCGGGATGTAACCTTCCGGGATATCCGCTGCCGGGGAGAGAACGGAATCTTCCTTATGGGAAGTTCCGATAACTGGATTGAAGATGTGGTATTTGAAAATGTTTCCGTGGCTCTGGAACGGAAATCAAAGTGGGACATCGAAGGGTACGATAAGAGACCCTGCCCCGGATCTATGGAGGACGGAATCATCCAGACAAAGATTTCCGGAGTTTATGGGGATTATATAAAGAATGTCCGTTTTTCCAATGTAACCGTGGAGCCATCGCAGGAGATCCTGCCGTATTATAAAGAAGAAAAAACATTCCTGCATGTACAGGATGTATCCGTTATATAGAACCTAAAAGCGGCGCAATTGGCGTCTTTGAACGAAAGGAGCAGAGGGAATGCAGCATACAGCATCAGAAATCAGCAGTCAGATGAAAAGATATCTGGGCAGCTTTGAAAAAGTATTGTACGAGGAGGATTCTCAGTTTCTGGACGGCATGAAGACAAAGAGTCTGGCAAATGATGATATCCGCCGGTACCAGTTCTGGGAGTGGACCCAGGGGGTAGGACTTTTCGGAGTCTGGAAACTTTACCGGGAAACCAAAGATGAACGGTATATGGATATCCTGATTAACTACTATGAGCGCCAGTTAAAGATCGGTCTTCCGGCCAAGAATGTAAATACGGTAACGCCTCTTTTAGCCATGTCTTATGTGGCGGAAGAAAAGAAGAATGATACCTATATGGATATCTGCAAAGAGTGGGCAAAGTGGATTTATGAAGATTTTCCACGCACCAGAGAAGGCGGCCTGCAGCATATCACTTCCGATTCTGTGAACGAAGGCGAGCTCTGGGATGACACCTTGTTTATGACGGTGCTTTTCCTGGCTAATATGGGACGGATCCTGGGCGAGCAGAAGTACATTGATGAAGCGGAGTACCAGTTCCTTCTTCATGTTAAGTACCTGGCGGATAAAAAGACCGGACTGTGGTACCACGGCTGGACCTTCAAAGGCGACCACAATTTCGCCGGAGCCTTCTGGGGGCGCGGAAACTGCTGGGTGACAGCTGCAATTCCGGAATTCCTGGATATGGTGCCCTGCTCTCCAAGCGTGAAGAAGTTCCTGATCGGTGCATGGCACCGTCAGGTGGAAACTCTGATCCAGTATCAGGAAGACAATGGCATGTGGCACACTCTTGTAGACGACAAAGATTCCTATCTGGAAGCAAGTGCTACCTGCGGTTTTGCTTACGGAATCTTAAAGGGCGTCCGCATGGGATTTGGAGAGCCGGAATGGCAGCAGAAAGCACTGCTGGCTCTGGATCCCATCATGGAAGCAACGGATTCGGAAGGCGTGGTTCATCAGGTTTCTTACGGCACTCCTATGGGACGGGAGAGCAAGGACTTCTATAAGAACATTGAGTTAAAGCCCATGCCTTACGGACAGGCCATGGCTATGCTGTTCTTTATGGAAAGCCTGAAATTTATTCCCGGAGACAACTAATCAAGGGAAAGTCTAGTTACAGTAAAGGAAGGAACGGATAATACAATTATGAAACGATATATGCAGCACCTGATCCGTGGTGCGGAGATCAGAACAGAACAGTTTATGAACAAACAGGACCGGGATCCCGCAAGCATCCAGTATGGGGGAATCCGGGGAGCGATCTGGGAGGCAAAGCCGACCATCTATGCGCTGACAGCGGCTGTGGCCGTGTACCTGAATCCGGACAGCCGTTTTTACGGAAATCCACAGCTGTGTGAGGCCATGGATCTGGCGCTGGATTTCGTAGGGAGAACCCAGAGAGAGGACGGAAGCTTTGACTTCCCCTCCTGTAATTTTAAGTCAGCGCCGGATACTGCCTTCTGCTTTAAGCGTCTTTACGCCGCCTGGCGCCTGATCAAAAAGCGCGGAAAGGCAGAGGATACAGACCTTGCCGTCATTGAGAAAAAGTACCTTGCCATTATGCACAGGGCCCTGGAGGCCATCTGCACCGGCGGTTTTCACACACCCAATCACCGTTGGGGCATTGCAGCGGCCCTTCTTCAGGGGGCAGACCTGTTTGCAGGCGAGCCGGAATTTGCAGCCCGGTTAAAGGCAAGAGCCGGACAGTATCTGGCCGAGGGCATTGACGGAGACGAGGACGGCGAGTACGCGGAGCGTTCCACCGGAAACTACAATGCAGTAGTGAACAATGCCATGATGGCCATGTACCAGGTGACCGGTGATGAGTCCTTCCTGGGATATGTGAAGCGGAACCTGTCCATGATGCTGACTTACATTGATCCGGATGATACCATCTTCACCCAGAATTCCACCAGACAGGACAAGGGAAAGAAGGAGTACCCGGACAAGTACTTCTATCAGTATCTGTACATGTGCAGCCGTGAAGAAAATCCGGTTTTCGACGGCGCTGCCCATAAGATCATCAAAGATAATATGGACCGGGGCGACCTGGCTCCGGACTGCCTTCATATTATTATGGCCAATGAAGAGATGGAGAATCACGAATTCACCCATTACGGTTTCCTGGAAACCTACCGGAAATTCTATCCTCATTCCGGCGTGCTGCGGGTGAAAAAGGAAGGCTACTCCTACACGGCTATCCGCGGAAAGAGCGCATTCCTTTTCTTCCAGGCAGGAGAGACGCGGACATATTTTAAGATCGGCGAAAGTTACTGTGATGTGAGGAATTTTATTCCTTCCGAGATTCAGGAAACGGAGGATGGCTGTATCCTGAAAGGGCAGGCAAAGGGCTGGTACTATCTTCCCTTTGAGACTGCGCCGGATACCAGCGACTGGTGGGCCATGGACCATACCAAGAGGGAGAAGCTCATCAGCAGCCACCTGGATCTTACGGTGACAGTAAAGGAACTTTCCGACGGACTGGAGCTTTCTGTAAAGACAGAGGGACTGGACCGGCTGCCCCTTCGTTTTGAAACCTGCATTCCTGCCGGCGCAGTACTGGAAAATTCTCATTTCTGGATGAAAGCTGCGGCTGGAGAAGGCATGATCCTGCGGGAAGGCGAGTTAAAGATCCACTGCGGAAACGAGAACCTGACATTAGGGCCTGGATTTGGCGAACACGAATTCCAGGGACATTATTCTGGAGAAGAACTTAATACAGATGGATACACGGTCTACTGCAACGCCTATACCCCTGCAGAGAAGACCATTTATCTGAAAATCTTTTAATTCAAGGAGGAAATGGGATGTACCGTATCGGAATCGATCTGGGAGGAACCAATATTGCACTTGGGATTGCAGATGAGAATAAAAAAATTCTTCACAAGGCGTCAGAGCCTACCAACCTTCCGCGCAGCGCAGAAAGCCTGGCAGATGCCATTGCGGACCTGGTGATGGGGGAACTTGGAAAAGCCGAAATTTCGGAGGAAGAAGTGGAAGCTGCCGGAATCGGTATTCCTGGTACGGTAAATCCCGTGACCGGCGTAGTGGAATACGCCAATAACTTTGGATTTGTCAATGTTCCGCTAAAGGACCTGCTTCAGGAACGCCTGCCCTTTCCTCTTCACGCAGCCAACGATGCAAAAGCGGCGGCGTGGGGAGAGTATCTGGCAGGCGCCGGAGCCGGCTGCAGTTCCATGCTGATGATCACTCTGGGAACCGGTGTGGGCGGCGCCATGATCGTAAACGGCAGCTGCCTGGAAGGATACAATTATGCAGCAGGCGAGATCGGCCATATGGTGATCCGCCAGGGCGGAAAGCTGTGTACCTGCGGCAGGCGGGGCTGCCTGGAGGCCTACGCCTCCGCTTCGGCTCTGACGGAGCAGGCCAGGGAAGCGGCAGAAAAAAATCCGGATTCTCTCCTCTGGCAGAAGGCCGGGAAAGATCCGGATTCCATAAACGGAAGACTCTTTATGGATTGTGTAAAGGCCGGGGATGAGACCGCGCGGAAGGTATTTGATGAGTATCTGTCTTTCCTTGCAGAGGGGACAGCGAATCTGATCAATATCCTTCAGCCGGAACGTGTCTGCATCGGCGGAGGCTTAAGCGGAGCCGGGGAGGCCCTTCTGGCCCCCCTGCGAAAGCGGGTCAGCCCCATGCTTTATTCCAGAGATTCTGAAAGAAACGCCCAGATCGTGGCTGCCGTCCTTGGAAATGATGCGGGAATCATCGGCGCGGCTTTCTGGCAGGCTACTGATTGACCGAAGTAAGGGTTACATCTGTGCTGCTTTTCCGGGCCTCTGCCTTATAATCAGAAGGCGAGGTCTGGCAGAGCTTCCGGAATACCCGGTTAAATTGCGAGAAGCTGGAAAATCCGGTAGCTTCTGCAATCTGTGTGATCTTTTCGTTGGAGTTTAAGAGAAGATACTGGGCATTTTTTATTCTGGTCAGCTGGATGTACTGGACTACAGTATAGCCGGTTACTTCCTTAAACTGGTGGGACAGATAGTAAGGACTTATGTAAAAGGCGTCCGCCAGGGTGGTCAGGGAGATATCCTCACCGTAATGCTGATGGATATAGCTGGTGATGGAATAAATCTTCTCCTTGATGCCTCCTTCTGTGCTGGGGGCATAATGGTTCTGATCCTTTAAGGAATACAGAGTGAAAAGAAACTCCACAAACTTATTATGGATCATCAGGTTGCGGACTGCCGGATTTGTGGTCCGCTGGCTGATATCGGCAATGTCGTTAATGCTGGAGAACAGCAGATTCTGTTCTTCCCGGTGGAAGCGGAATACAGGGCAGGGGCTGTTGAAAACTGACAGGATCTCCTTATAGGCTCCCGGGAAGGACGGCATCTTCTGAGGAAAGAGAAAGCCGATGATGATCCGGTCGCTGGGCGTTCCCGGCGGATATTCAGACTGATGCAGCACCGAGGGAGCCAGAAGGACGATATCATTGGAAGCCAGATCGTATCGGGTTCCATTGACAAAGTGGTATGCCTTCGGGCTTAACAGGATCATCAGTTCATAAAAACTGTGAAAATGAGGGAAATCCATGTTCACTGAGTGACTCCTCTGGTCATAGTCAAAGTAGTAGCAGATGGAGGAGTCAAAAGAAAGTGCCTCGTCATTAATAATGATGGAAAATCCCTTTTCATAAAGAAGAGGGGAATTTGGGTAATATTTCATGGAAGAACCTCCTGACTGGCCGGACGTGTACTGCGGACCGGCTACCAATATTTAATCACGAAAAAGCAAAAAATGCAATGTAAGCAGGAGGAAAATATATGATTCAGTTTGGAATGCGTGCACACGATTTTTGCCAGCCTGGCCCTATGGAGGAGGTTTTTGAAAAACTGCATAAAGGCGGCATCCGCCATATTCAGCTGGCTCTGGAAAAATCGGTTTCTGATTATGACTTTTCGTACGGAAATTATTCTGCCGGTCTCGGCCGCTATATCGGGGAACTTCTGCAGAAGAACCAGCTCCATGTAGCAGTTCTCGGATGCTACATTAACCCGGTGATTCCCGATGAAGCTTTAAGAATGGCTGAGGTGAACCGATTCATTGAGCGTCTTCGTTATGCAAAACGAATGGATGCGGATATGGTGGGAACGGAGACCGGACGCTACAGCCTGGATATGTCCGTGACACCAAAGACGGAGTCTAAGGAGTGCTACCGTCTTCTTCTGGACAGCTTTACCAGGATCGCAGAGGCGGCAGAGGCTCTGGGGGTTACGGTAGGTGTAGAAGGCGTTTTTGACCACACCCTTTCCAGCCCGGAAAAGATGAAGATGTTCCTGGACGATATTGCTTCTCCGTCTTTTGAGGTAATACTGGATGCGGCAAACCTGATCGCACCCTGGACCACAGAGCCGGATAAGCAGAATGCCATTATTGACAAGGCCTTTGAACTGTACGGCGATCGGATCTCCGTCCTTCACTTAAAGGATTGCGTATTCACGGAGGAAGGCGTCCAGTCCTGTACCCGCCCCGGAGAGGGACTTATCGTTTATGACAGCCTGATGAAGCATATCCGCAGCGAGAAAAAGCAGATCATCGGTCTTCTGGAGGAGTCGGATCCGGAGCATTACGCATCGGACTGCCGGTTCTTTGCAGAACAGTGCGGAAAATAAAAGTGACAGAGAAGGAAATTTTTTGAAGTAAGTTTTCTGCGGTTCTCGTTTTACCAGGTATAAGGAGGAAATAAAAGATGAAAAAGCAGGAGCAGAATCTGGAAGAGGACCGCAGCGTTTTCATAGAAGGTCAGGAAGAGGAAGAAACAGCAAACGGACAGAAGCCGGAAGATGACGAGGAATTTGACCGGGAAATGGCCCGCCTTATGGAGCCGGATCCGGAGGCGAATCACGGAAAAAAGAAAAAGAAGAAAGAGAAAAAGCCCTGGAGCCGCAGACGGAAGATTGTCACGGCAGCCGCTGCGGCTGCCGCTTTCCTGGTGATAAGGGGGATGGCAGGCGGAGGCGGTGAAACCGCTCCCCTGGTGGCAACACAGCCTCTGAGCCGCGGGTCGGTCCAGAACCGTCTGGCAGTAACCGGACCGGTATCCGGTACGGACAGTGTGGATGTGGTGTCAAACCTTCATGCAGAGGTAACGGAACTTCTGGTAAAAGAAGGCGATAAGGTGGAAAAGGACCAGCTTTTAGCCGTAATTGACAGCCAGGATCTGGAACGGGAGGTGCAGGTGGCACAGAATGCCTACGATCTTGCGGTGGCGGAAAAGGAACAGAGTGAACGGGAGGCGGAGCGCGGATATGCCAAGGCGCTCCAGGACTGTCAGGCAGCAAAAGACGCTCTAGATCGGACGGCAGCTTTCGTTCAGGCAGGAAGCGAAGCACCGGTGAATCTGGAGAATGCGCAGAATGCTTATGCCGATGCCCTGCGCCAGGTGGATTCCTACCGGGTGGAGAATGGAAAGGCTGTGGCAGATGAAACCTACAGCCTTCGCATCCAGAGTGCGGCCTATGAACTGGAGAAGAAGCAGAAGGATCTGGAAAATGCCCAGGTCAAGAGCCCCATTTCCGGAACGGTGGTGCGGGTGAATACAAAGGTAGGTCAGTTTGCAGACAAACCTGAGAATGAGGAACCTATGTTCATCATTGAGAATCTGGATCAGCTGGAACTGGAGATCCGGATCAGCGAGTATTCCATCGGCAAGGTGGAGGTGGGACAGACGGCGTCCATCAGTGCCGATATTCTGGACGGGAACACAGTGGAGGGCACGGTTGTTTCTATTTCCCCCACAGGAGAGGAGAAGGGAAACGGCTCTTCTGAACGGGTGATTCCCACCCGGATCTCCATTGATGATCCGGAAAGCGGTCTGATTGCGGGAATCACAGCCAGGGCGGAGATTATTCTGGAAGAAGCGGAAGATGCGCTGATCGTACCGGCGGCCGCGCTGCTGCAGAAAGAAGACGGCAGTTTGTACATACAGAAGGCAGAAAACGGAAAGGTTTCTCTGATTCCCGTGGACGTCGGTGTGGAGGGCGATGTAAACGTGGAGATCCTGCCTCTGGAAGAAGGAAGCTTAAAAGAAGGCGATCACATCCTGACTGCGGCGGATCCAGCCCTTTCTGATGGAGCAGCTGTGACGGAACTGCCCCAGGTCTAGGAAGGGAGGAACGCCATGAAACAGTGGAATCCGGCGCGGCTCCTTCCGGGAAGAAAGAAGCTGCCGCCTTATGTGACGGAAAATGTGACCGAAGAATTGATCCGCCTGGAAAATCTGGTAAAGATTTATGATACCGGTGCCATTAAAGTGCTGGGCTTAAAAAAGATCAATCTGACCATCCGGCGGGGAGAATTTGTGGCCATCATGGGCCAGTCCGGCTCGGGAAAATCCACGCTGATGAATATTCTGGGATGTCTGGACCGGCCTACCATGGGACATTATTATCTGGACGGCATTGATACGGCTGCGCTTACTCCAAATCAGCTGTCTGAAGTAAGAAACCGGAAGATCGGCTTTGTCTTTCAGTCCTTTAACTTAATTCCCAGGACTTCGGCCCTGCGGAATGTGGAACTTCCCATGACCTACGCCCACCGGCTCTCCAAAAAGGAGAGAAGAGAGCGGGCCATGGCGCTTCTGGAGCAGGTGGGTCTGGGAGCAAGAGCAGAACACATGCCCAATGAACTTTCCGGCGGCCAGCGCCAGAGGGTGGCTATTGCCAGAGCCCTTTCCAACGAGCCGCCGCTTATCCTGGCTGATGAGCCTACGGGAAACCTGGATACTGCTTCATCAGTGGAGATTATGGAGCTTTTCAGCCGCCTCCATGAAGGAGGCGCCACAGTGGTAGTTGTGACCCATGAGGAAGATATTGCTGCTTTTACGGAGCGGATCATCCGTTTCCGCGACGGCCAGATCATCAGTGATAAGCGGAATGGAGGGAAGGAAACATGCTCTTAGAAAATATGTCTATGGCCTTTTCGGCCATCCGTGCAAACAAAATGCGTTCCGTTCTTACCATGCTGGGGATCGTAATCGGCATTGGCTCTGTGATTTCCATCGTCTCCATCGGTGATACCATGCGGAATCTTTTTGCAGATCTTTATAAGGATGTGGGTGTAACCCAGGGATACGTGCAGGTGATGGAGTGGATGGTGGATGACTGGCGTCAGAGTGATATGTTTACTCTGGATGAAATGGAACGGGTAAAAGAAGTTTTCGAATCGGAGATCGCCTATATTGACAGCAGTGCGGCCGCCAGCGCAGATGCAGTCTTTGGAAGAACGAAGATTCCGTTTTCTTACAGCGGAATTGACTGGAATTATCAGGATGTTCAGCCTGTGACTATGGTTTACGGACGGTATCTGAACGAAGGAGACATTCTGGGAAGGCGTACCAGCGCCGTGATGGATGTAGAGAGTGCCCAGAAGCTTTTTGGAACGGAAAATGCGGTGGGAAAAGAATTCCGCACCACCATTTACGGTGAAGTCATGGATTTTACGGTGGTGGGTGTATACCGGAAGGAAATGAGCCCCTTTCAGAAGCTGATGATGGGAAATACCGGCGACAGCGGTTCGGCCTTTATTCCTTATACGCTGCTGACCTGGCCCAATGATTACTTTTCAGCCCTTCATATTTATGCGGCTCCGGATGTAAATATAGAAGAGTTTTACAGCCGCCTTACCAGCTATGTGGCCCGGACGAAAAACAGGTCGGCAGATGAAATCTACACCTATACGGCTCAGGAGGAGATGGATGCTGTAGATCAGGTGATGGGCGGGCTTTCTGTGGCCGTAGGCGGAATTGCCGCCATTTCTCTGGTGGTGGGAGGGATCGGCATCATGAACATCATGCTGGTATCGGTAACAGAGCGCACCAGGGAGATCGGTATCCGCAAGGCTCTGGGAGCAAAGACAAGAGATGTGATGCTGCAGTTTCTTACAGAATCGGCAATTTTATCTGCCATGGGAGGCATTCTGGGGATCCTTATCGGAACTGGTCTTGTAAGCCTGGGAGCCATGGCGCTGCAGGTTTCCGTAGTAGTAAAGCCGTCGGTGATCATTCTGGCTGTGGGATTTTCTGCCATGGTTGGAATCTTTTTCGGACTTTATCCTGCGTCAAAGGCAGCCAGATCCGATCCGATTGATGCACTGCGGTATGAATAATTAAAATTTTTTTTAGAGAAATAACGGGCGGTTTGCCGGCTTTTTGCGGCCGGGACCGCCTGTTTTGCGTGATAAGCCCGGTATGCAGCGGGGCGGAGAGGATTCCTTCCCCAGCCGATCCATGCAGAAAGAACGTCTGCCGGAACCATTCTCCGGATTCCTGTTTCTAACAAAATTCATAAATTTTTCCCAGACCCCTCGCAAACTGTAAAATTATATGATATACTTAATTGATATGTTTTGGAAATAGTATGGCTGCTGAAAGGAGCTTGACTATGCTGAATGAAGAGAAAATCAGGCTTATGACAGGGATTGCCATGTTTGAGAAAAAAGAAGGAAAGCGGATTTTCCCGCAGAACCGCTATTTTAAGCGGGATTACATCAGCTGGCATCTGTTCGGCGCTTTCTTTGGATATACCGTCTGCTGTATTCTGGCTGCAGTTCTCTGGGCGCTGTATCACGCAGAGTCTTTGCTGGATGAGATCGGCACGGATCTGATTTTTTCCCTGGTGCGCCGGTTTGGCCTGTTTTATGTGGCCGGATTGATCCTTTATCTGCTTTTATCTGCATATATCTTCCGCAGAAGATATGAATATGCAAAAGGCGGCATGCGGGTTTACGTGGCAAAGCTGAGACGCCTGGAAAAACGGTACGAGTACCAGAACAAAACAAGGGAAATCGCAAAGGAGGACGCACATCATGATGGGGCTTCTGGTGTTTAAGGAACGGCTGCGGGCCTTCTATGGCAGGCACAGTATGTGGATACGGCCGCTGCTGAAGTTTGCGCTGTCACTTACTGTATTTTTGCTGCTGAATACAAATCTGGGATATATGACCAGACTGACCCATCCCCTTGCAGTGGCAGTTCTCAGTCTGGTCTGTGCGTTTCTGCCATCGGGGGTTTTAACCTTCCTGGCGGCTGCCGTGATGCTTCTGCATCTGTATGGACTGAGTCTGGAACTGACAGTTATTGTGGGGATTCTTGTCTTAATTGTGGCAATTTTATATGGAGGTCTCCAGCCGGGGAATTCCTGGATTATGGTGATAACCCCGGTGCTGTTTTTCCTGCGGGTTTCCTATGTGGTTCCGCTGGTTCTGGGGCTGTCTTTGGGGCTTTCATCGATTATCCCCATGTCTGTAGGCATTTTTATTTATTATCTGATCGTATATGTGAATCAGAATGCAGGTGTTCTGGCAGGAACGGATACGGTGGATATTGTCCAGAAATACACACAGATTTTAAACAGCCTCTTTACCAACAGTACCATGATCCTTATGGTGGTTGCCTTTGCAGCAGCTCTTCTGGTGGTGTTTTTGGTAAGGAATTTGTCTTTGGATTATGCCTGGACCATAGCCATCGGCGCGGGAACGGCAGTTTTGCTGGCTGTGATTTTTATAGGAAACTCCACTGCCGGAATGAATCTGTCTATTGTTTCGCTGGCCCTGGAGATGCTGTTTTCTGTGATCCTGGCGTTTGTTTATCAGTTTTTTGCTTTTGCTGTGGATTACAGCAGGACAGAGTTTCTGCAGTTTGAGGATGATGATTATTATTACTATGTAAAGGCGGTACCAAAGATTGCCGTTTCTGCGCCGGATGTAAAGGTGCAGAGGATTAATAGAAGGGAAGATTCCTGAGGAAGGGAGGAGATGACGCCATGGCGGAACTGATGGACCGAATTGGTACCTGGATGTGGTTTCTGCCCCGGATCAGCCTGTCAAATCTGGTGGAGATTATCATTATCACCATCGTGATTTACGAGGTTCTTCTGTGGATTATGAATACCCGTGCATGGACATTGCTGAAGGGCCTGGCTGTCATTTTGGCATTTACGCTTTTTGCGGCAGTTTTTCAACTGCGTACCATATTATGGATTCTTGAGAGAACGGCTACGATAGCCGCTACGGCGCTGCTGGTTATTTTTCAGCCGGAGCTGCGGAAGGCACTGGAACAGCTGGGAAGCCAGAAGATCATTACAAATATTCTTTCTTTTGATGATGGAAAAGAAAATAATGAGTTCTCTGAACGGACGGTGAACGAAATCGTGCGGGCCACTTTTGAGATGGCCAAAGTAAAGACGGGAGCGCTGATGGTGATTGAGCAGAATGATTCGCTGAAAGAAATCGAGCGCACCGGAATCCAGATTAACGGACTGATTTCAAGTCAGCTTCTGATTAATATTTTTGAACATAATACCCCGCTTCATGACGGAGCTGTGGTGCTTCGGGGCAACCGGGTGACGGCTGCCACCTGTTACCTCCCTTTATCTGATAATATGAGCATCAGCAAAGATTTAGGAACCCGCCACCGGGCGGCAGTAGGAATCTCAGAGACCAGCGACAGCCTGACGATCGTTGTTTCCGAGGAGACGGGAAGGGTCAGCGTTGCACAGGGCGGAAAACTGATGAGGATCAGCGATGGGGAGGCCCTTCGAAGCGTTCTCTCCAAGCGCAAAGATAAGGAAGAAACTTCCGGCAGCAAGTTTAAGTTATGGAAGGGAAGGCTGAAGCATGAAAGAAAAGATCACACATAATCTTGGCCTGAAAATACTCTCCGTGGTGATTGCCTTTCTGGTATGGCTGATCGTTGTTAATGTGTCGAATCCGGAAGTGACGGATTCGGTGAATGTGCCTCTGGAGGTTTTGAACGGAGATGTTTTGGCGAATGCAGGTCTGTCATATAAAATAGAGAATAATCGTACCAGCGTTACGGTAGCTTATACTGCCAGGACACAGGATCTGAGCGGCATCAGCAAAGCGGATTTCCGGGCTTATGTGGATCTGGCGGATTATTATCCTGCCACCGGCACGGTGCCGGTTTATGTTGAGGTCCTGAACAATAAAGAAGGCCGCCTTAGTTCCGTATCGGCAAGGCCCTCTGTCCTTCGGGTGGAGACAGAAGAGATCCAGCAGAAGGATTTCGACCTGGCGGCCCATGAGGTGGGAACGCCGGCAGCCGGATACGAAGTCGATTCCATACAGCTTTCACCTTCCATGGTTACGGTGGAGGCGCCGGAATCGGTGATTGGAAGGATCAGTTCTGTCGGCGTTGAAATTAATGTAGAAGGCTTAAGCAGTGAGACCAGCGGTGTGGCTGCTCCGGTATTTTATGATGCAAATAACAATCAAATGTCCCTGGGAGACCAGGTGGAAATTAATGTATCAGAGATTTCCTATACAGTGAGCTTTGTAGAGACAAAGACCGTGCAACTGGATTTCCAGGTCAGTGGTACGCCGGCAGACGGGTACCGTTATACCGGCCTTGAAGCTTCTGCAGATACGATCCAGATTATGGGACCTCATGAGGTGATTTCCCAGATCGACAGGATTACTGTGCCGGGCCAGGTGCTGAATCTGGACGGGGCTGAAGGAGATCAGGTTTACACAGTGGATGTGGAAGATTATCTTACGGATCAGGAAAATGTGAGCATACCCTGGGACAGCCAGGTTACCATAACCTTAAGGGTGCAGCAGACGGAGCATCGGACACTGGAGGTTTCCACCGACCGGATTATCCGGGTGGGCGGTCAGGATGATTTCCATTATACTTATGACCGGGATACCATAGAAGTAGTTGTGGAAGGGCTCAGCGAAGATCTGGAAGGTTTGGATGCATCGGATCTGATTATGGAGATGGATGTATCTCAGATGGGAATTGGCTCCTATGCAGGTGTGCTTACCTTTGATGGACTGGATGATGGCGTAGAGGTAACCAGTTACTCGGATTTCCATGTTTTAGTCAGCTCAAGAGAGATCGGGCCGGGGGTGTCTGTGACAGAAGAAAGCAGTCAGGATGAGAGTACGGCCGCAGATGAGAGCACATCGCAGGTACAGGAAAGCAGTACAGAACAAACAGAGAGCAGCAGCGAGACAGCTGCTCCGTAACGGAGGGATAATCGATGGTAAGTGAAAAAGTAGTTATCAAAAATCCAAGCGGGCTGCATCTGCGCCCGGCAGGTCTTCTCTGCAAGGAGGCAATCAAATATAAATCTTCTATTAATTTCCGCTTCCAGAACACTACGGCTAATGCAAAAAGTGTTTTAAGTGTCCTGGGCGCCTGCATCAAATGCGGCAATGAACTGGAATTCATCTGCGAAGGAGAGGATGAAAAGGAAGCGCTGGCAGCTATGATTAAGCTGGTAAATGAGGGTCTGGGTGAATAAGCACGGCATTTCCCACAGGCAAATCCGGCTTTTCCCATAAACAAGCGTATTTTCCGAGGGGTGCATATAGGAAAATGCGCCGGAGAAAATAAAATCAAAATGAGGAGGTAGTATTATGTACAAGGGTACAGGTGCCTCGGCTGGCATTGGAATCGGCCGGGCAGTAATCGTTGAAGAGAAGGAACTGGTGATTAAGAGGGAGACGGTCACCGACCCTGCATCTGAGATTCAGCGTTTTAAGGGGGCGCTGGAAGTCAGTATGAAGCAGACAGAAGCTTTGGCTGAAGATCTGGGCAAGCGTGTAGGCGAAAAGGAAGCAGAGATCTTAAAGGGGCATATCATGCTGCTGTCGGATCCCATGCTGGTAGGCGAAATCGAGACGAATATTCAGAATGAGTGTATGAATGCAGAATACGCGATTGAGAGCGTATGCACTATGTATGCAGATATGTTTGCTTCCATGGGAGATGAACTGATGCAGCAGAGAGCCACGGATATGCGGGACATTAAGACGCGCATGCAGAAGGTGCTTTTAGGTGTGGCTTCTGTGGATATTGCCGCACTTCCGGCAGGAAGCGTTATTGTGGCCAAGGATCTGACACCTTCCATGACGGCAGGCATCAATCCGGCCAATGTTACAGGTATCATAACGGAACTTGGAGGACGCACTTCTCACAGTGCCATTCTGGCCAGAGCGCTGGAGATCCCGGCAGTGGTGGCGCTTGGCGGCATCTTAGAACAGGTGAAGGACGGCGATATGGCAGTGCTGGACGGCACAGAGGGAACCGTTCTGATTAATCCGGATGATGCGGTTCTGGCTGAATACCAGAATAAGAGAGATGCATTCTTAAAGGAGAAAAAAGATCTGGAGCAGTACATCGGAAAGCCTTCTGTTACCAAGGACGGCGTTTCGGTGGAGCTGGTGGGAAATATCGGAAAGCCCGAGGATGTGGATAAGGTACTTCAGTATGACGGCGAGGGCGTAGGCCTGTTCCGTACCGAATTCCTCTTTATGGACAGGGATTCCATGCCCACCGAGGAAGAGCAGTTTGAAGCTTATCGGAAGGTGGCAGTAGCGCTGGATGGGAAACCGGTGATCATCCGTACCCTGGATATCGGCGGAGATAAGGAGATCCCTTACATGGGATTGGAAAAGGATGAGAATCCTTTCTTAGGATACCGTGCGGTGCGTTTCTGCCTGGACCGGAAAGAGGATGTGTATCGTCCCCAGCTGCGCGCGCTTCTGCGTGCCAGTGCCTATGGAAATATTAAAATCATGGTTCCCCTGGTGACCTGCATTGAGGAGTACCGTCAGGTAAAGGCTCTGGTTCATGAGATCATGGCAGAACTTGACCGGGAAGGAATTGCATACAATAAAAACATCCAGCTGGGAATCATGGTAGAGACAGCTGCGGCATCTCTGATTGCGGATATCTTTGCCAAAGAGGTGGACTTCTTCAGTATCGGCACCAATGATCTGACCCAGTATACCATGTCGGTAGACCGGGGAAATGACAAGGTATCTTATCTGTATTCTACTTTTAATCCGGCAGTACTGCGCAGCATTAAGCGCATCATCACCTGTGCAAGAGAGGCCGGTATTATGGTTGGCATGTGCGGAGAGGCTGCCAGCGATCCCATGATGATTCCCCTTCTTCTGGCATTTGGTCTGAATGAGTTCAGTATGAGTCCCTCTGCCATTCTGCGGGCAAGAAAGATGGTAACGCAGTATGATACCCGGGAACTTCAGGCTGTGGCGGACAAGGCTATGAGTTTTGCTACCACTGCTGAGGTGGAAAACTATATGAGAGAGTTTATAAATCAATGATAATTTATCTGATCAGCTATGCGCTGTGTTTTTGCTTTGCCAGGCTCGGATGGTTCATTCCATCCGGCCTGGTTTTGATTGCCGGGGCAGTTTGGCTGTACTGGAAAGATTACAGGGCATCTGGAAATCTGATCCACTTACGGGGGCTGTTTTGCCTTTTTTTTGCAGGGGGGCAGGGGATTTCCTGCTTTAAGCTGAGCCGCCTGCAGGAACCATGGAGCCTTATGACCTGGGCCTGTTTTCTGGCTGCAGTGATTTTTTTCTATCTGGCATTTTCCCTGACATCCAGGTGGCTTGGAGAACCCAGGCAGCCTCACTGGATGAAAAAACAGGCCAGAGGAAGCCGGGAGATCCTTCCGCGGGAAAGGCACAGCAGGCTGCGGCTTTATAAAAAGCCTTTGTTTTACTCCATGGGGATTGTGACGGCAGTGTCCTCCATTGCATTTCTTGCGGAAGCTTTGGTTTTAGGATATGTGCCTTTCTTTCTGCGGGGTGTGCCTCATGCTTATTCCTATTTTCATATCAGCGGCGTTCATTATTTTACGGTTTCCTGTGTGCTGGAGCCTTCTTTAGCGGTGCTTTATTACATGGCAGGGGAAGAGCGGTGCCGTATACGCCGGGGGGCGGCAGTGGTGTTTACTGTAATCTGCCTGGCAAATCCCATTCTTTGTGTATCCCGGTTCCAGCTGATTTTTGCGGTGGGGATGGCGGTGTTTACCTTTATTGCCGTTAACCACCGGATTCGCCTTTACCAGGCTGCCCTGCTGGTGTGTGTGATGATTCCGGCATATGTGATTCTGACTGTGGCACGCAGCCATGATGTGGAATATCTGAACGGCATTTTTGAGATGAAGAACAGCGCCATGCCCATCTTCATTACCCAGCCTTATATGTATATTGCCAACAATTATGACAATTTCGACTGTCTGGTGCGGGAACTTCCTGCCCATTCCATGGGACTTCGAATGCTGTTTCCTCTCTGGGCACTGACGGGGCTGAAGTTTCTTGTTCCCAGTCTGGTAAATTTTCCGATTTACGTAAACAAAGAGGAGCTGACTACCCTGACGCTGCTCTACGATGCCTATTATGATTTCGGGATTCTCGGGGTTGTGCTGCTCTGCGCAGTGTTGGGAGCTGTGTGTGCATTCCTGGTGCGGCAGCTGCCACAGATGAGAAATCCTGTGGGCTATGTGATTTATGCTCAAATTGCCATGTATATGACACTTTCTTTTTTTACTACCTGGTTTTCGAACCCGACCACCTGGTTTTATCTGGGAGTTACGATACTCATTTACCTGTTCTGCCGCTGCCGGCAGGGACTTTAAATGGTTAAAAATTCTCGATAATCCAGAATAAACCGGTTATTGATAATTGTTTCACAATAAATACAGAACCAGGTGTTGACGAATGGTGTCGAACTTGGTATATTGTATACACGAACAACATCAATTGTTTTTTTAGACAGGAGGACAAATTCAATGGTACAGAGAGAACAATGGAATGGGTTCAAGGGAAGGATCTGGAAGGAAGAGGTCAACACCAGAGATTTCATTCAGAACAATTATACGCCTTATGAAGGAGATTCTTCTTTCCTGGCGGGACCGACAAAGGCTACAGAAACCCTCTGGGGAATCCTCCAGGGCTTACAGAAAGAAGAGCGGGCAAAAGGCGGCGTGCTGGATATGGATACCCATATCGTTTCCGGCATCAATTCCCACAAGCCTGGTTATATCAGCGAGGAGCACAAGGATCTGGAAAAAGTAGTAGGTCTGCAGACGGACAAGCCGTTAAAGCGCGCATTTATGCCTTTTGGCGGCATTAAAATGGCAGAAGAGGCCTGCAGAACCCACGGTTATGAGCCGGATCCGGAGCTTCATAAAATTTTCACTGAATATCACAAGACCCATAATCAGGGTGTGTTTGACGCCTATACGCCTGAGATGCGCAAGGCACGTCATAATAAGATCATCACCGGTCTTCCTGACACCTACGGCCGCGGCCGTATCGTAGGCGATTACCGGAGAGTGGCCCTTTACGGAATCGACTTTCTGATGGAAAAGAAGAAAGAAGACTTCGATAACTGCGGCGACCGGACCATGTCGGATGATGTGATCCGTCAGAGAGAAGAGATCTCCATGCAGTATCGTGCGCTGGGCGAGATGAAGCAGATGGCAGCATCCTACGGCTATGACATTTCCCAGCCGGCAAAGAACGCCAGAGAAGCAGTACAGTGGCTGTACTTCGGCTACCTGGCTGCCATTAAGACCCAGAACGGCGCTGCCATGAGCGTCGGCCGTGTGTCTACCTTCCTGGATATTTACATCCAGCGTGATATGAAGGCAGGAATTCTTACGGAAGATGAGGCCCAGGAACTGATCGATCATTTCGTAATGAAGTGCCGTATGGTGAAGTTTGCCAGAATTACTTCCTATACGGAACTGTTTTCCGGTGACCCGGTATGGGCAACCCTGGAAGTCGGCGGACTGGGACAGGACGGACGTTCCATGGTAACGAAGACGGACTACCGTTTCCTGCACACTCTGGAGAATATGGGACCCAGCCCCGAGCCAAACATGACGGTACTTTACTCCTCCAGACTGCCGGAGAACTTTAAGTCCTATGCGGCTTATATTTCCATCAAGACCAGTTCCATCCAGTATGAGAATGATGATGTAATGCGTCCGGTATGGGGCGATGATTATTCCATCTGCTGCTGTGTATCTGCCACCCAGACCGGTAAGGAGATGCAGTTCTTCGGTGCGAGAGCAAACCTGGCCAAGTGCCTTCTGTATGCCATCAACGGCGGCGTGGATTCAAAGACCAAAGTACAGGTAGGACCGCCATATAAGCCGATTACTTCTGAGTATCTGGATTACGATGAGGTGATCGAGAAGTATGACGCCATGATGGACTGGCTGGCAGAGCTTTATGTAAATACGCTGAACGTTATTCAGTATATGCATGACAAGTATTATTATGAGGCAGCGGAGATGGCTCTCATCGATACGGATGTGAGACGTACCTTTGCTACCGGTATTGCCGGCTTCTCCCATGTGATTGATTCCTTAAGCGCCATCAAGTACGCTAAGGTTCGTGTGATCCGTGACGAGAACGGACTGGCAGTGGACTTCGACACCCAGGGAGAGTTCCCCCGTTACGGAAATGACGATGACCGGGCAGATGATATCGGTATCTGGCTGTTAAAGACTTTCCTGGACAAGATCAAGAAGCATCACACCTACCGGAACTCCGAGCCCACTACTTCCATTCTGACCATTACCTCAAACGTGGTTTATGGAAAAGCTACCGGTTCTCTTCCCGATGGAAGAAAGGCAGGCGAGCCTCTGTCTCCTGGTGCAAATCCCAGCTACGGCGCAGAGAAGAACGGTCTGCTGGCATCTTTGAATTCTGTTGCCAAGCTGCCGTATCACTGGGCTCTGGATGGTATTTCCAATACCCAGACCATCAGCCCCGGCGCTCTGGGACACAACGATGAGGAGCGCGTGGAGAACCTGGTGCGCGTAATGGACGGCTACTTTGACCAGGGCGCTCATCACTTAAATGTTAACGTATTCGGCGTGGATAAGCTGATCGATGCCATGGAGCATCCGGAGAAGGAAGAGTATGCAAACTTCACCATCCGTGTATCCGGCTATGCCGTGAAGTTTATCGACCTGACCAGAGAGCAGCAGCTGGACGTTATCGCCAGAAGCGCTCACGAGAGAATGTAATGAGGCTTGTGGGAGTGCGAAGCACGGAACAAGCCGGTATCATAGGGGGCAAAAGACCTTTTGCCCCCAACATCATGTAATCCATTCCGTTTATCCGGAAGGAAGCCTTTGCAGGCATACAGGCAGCGGGGACTGGGCAGATTCTGCACAGTCCTTTCTGCTGCTCAAAGCAGGACGGGGCTTGACGGAAACGGCATGTCTGTATTATAGTAAGCCTGCAGCGGGGATGTTTTACAGAGATGGAAGGATTTTGGAAGAAGGAGAAAGAGTTAAGATGGAAGCAGCGAAGAAAAGTGCAGTTGGTTTTATACATTCGGTAGAAAGCTTCGGTTCTGTGGATGGACCGGGAGTAAGATATGTGATATTTATGCAGGGCTGCCGGCTTCGATGCCAGTTCTGTCATAATCCCGATACCTGGACCCGCCATGGCGGTGAGCCGGTGACGGCGGAAAGAATATTTGAGCAGGCCCTGAAATACCGGACTTACTGGGGAAAGAAGGGCGGCATTACCGTAAGCGGAGGCGAGCCCCTTCTGCAGATGGATTTCCTGATTGAACTGTTTTCCAGGGCAAAGGAAGAAGGCGTCCATACCTGCATCGATACAGCAGGTCAGCCCTTTACCAGGCAGGAGCCGTTTTTTGGAAAGTTCCGGAAGCTGATGGGACTTACGGATCTTTTTCTTTTGGATATCAAGCATATGGATCCGGAACAGCACAAGATTCTGACAGGTGCGCCCAATGACAATATTCTGGATATGGCCAGATACCTGTCTGACCAGGAAAAGCCGGTATGGATCCGCCATGTTCTGGTGCCGGAGCGCAGCGATTATGATGAATATCTTCTTCAGCTGGATGAATTCGTCCGTTCTCTGAAAAATGTACGCCGCTTTGAGATCCTTCCCTACCATACTCTGGGGACCTTTAAGTGGGAAGAACTGCGGATACCCTATCCTCTGGCCGGCATCGACCCGCCGGCAAAAGAGCGGGTGGCTTATGTAAACAAGCTTCTCCATACGGACGAATACAGAGGATATCTGGAAGACTGAATGCTGGAGCGTGAGAAAACAGTATAGCAATATAGATAAGAGCCGATGAATGACCGGGAGCTGAGACTTCCGGGGCAGGAGTCGGCTTTTTTGTGATGTTATGCTTGACATATAATGTTATATGATATATAGTATTGATATAGAAACATATTATATATTATATAATATAGAATTTTAAATAATATTGTTAGACTTTATAATGTTATAAAGTTTAGCTGTCCCATTGAGTCCAGAAAAAAGGAGTGAGGGTATGGTCTTTAATACGGGAGCGGCGCTTTTGGATGCAGTTGTCCTGGCAATTGTGTCCAAGGATGCGGAAGGTACCTACGGGTATCGGATCACCCAGGATGTAAGAGCAGTGATCGAAATTTCAGAATCCACATTGTATCCGGTGCTGCGGAGACTGCAGAAGGATGAATGCCTGGAAGTTTATGACCAGGCCATTGATGGAAGAAACCGCCGGTACTATAAAATTACTGAGCGGGGACGGGTGCAGCTGAATCTGTACCGCAGCGAGTGGGGAAGTTATTCACGGAAGATATCCCGAATTTTCGAGGAGGCCAGAGTATGAGGAAAGAGGAATTTATGAGAGAACTGGAATATCTTCTGCAGGATATTCCAGATGAGGAGAAGGCGGATGCTTTGGCATATTACCAGGACTACCTGGAAGAGGCAGGCCCGGAGAATGAAGAGGCAGTGATCCGGGATTTTGGGAGTCCGGAGCGCATTGCTGCCATGATCCGCTGTGATGTGAACGGAACCCTTGAGGAGGGCGGAGCCTTTACCGACCAGGGATATGAAGATGAGCGGTTCCGGGATCCCAATTATCAGATGATAAAACGGATGGATCTGCCGGAAGAGAAAGAAGGGGATGTTTCAGGAACCCGGGGTGCGGGTCCATCACAGAAAAACCGGCAGACAGGAGAAAACTTTCACAATGCAGGCCCTCAGAATGGGAACTGGCAGAATGGAAACCCTCAGAACAGGGGCTGGCAGAACGGCAGCCAGGGAAGCGGTTATGGAAGCCGGAGACCGGAGAGCCAGCCAGGAAACTCCAAAACGGGATACAGCAGCAGCTATGGCAGCGGTTACGGCAGCAGTGCCGGAGCCGGATGGAATGCAGGTTCGGCCCAGGGGCAGACGGATAATCAGAAAGCTCCCGGAAGAAAATGGGAATGGTGGCAGATCCTGGGCTTGGCAGTCCTTATCTGTGTGGCTGCGCCTGCGGCGCTTTCGGCGGCTCTGGGAATTGGCAGCGGTATGGTGGGCGTACTGGCGCTGCTGCTTGGGATTCTGGCAACCGTGACGATTGCTTTGGCGGCGGCTGTTCTGGCCCTTATCCTGGCGGGAATTGTGTTTATCTGCATTGGTGTGGCACATATGACGGTTCCCCTTCAGGGATTTCTTTTCCTGGGAACCGGGATCGGTATTTTGGGACTGGGAATTCTGGGGCTGTCCCTGTGCGGTCTTTATTATGGAAGGTTTCTTCCCTGGCTGTGCCGCAGCATCGTAAACGGGATCAGCGGTCTTTTGCACAGAGGAGGGAAAAAGGCATGAAGCATTTTGTTCGGAATACGGCGGCTCTGGGAGCGGTTTTGATGATCGTTGGATTCGGTATGGCAATAGGCGCCGAGACCATGGGAGCAGAATGGGATCATTCCTGGTACTGGCGGGAGCCGGTCCGTGCAGGAAGAGGGTGGACGGAAGACTGGGAAGATATACCGGAAGGTGTTGACCGGGGAAAGGCAGACGGCACAGACTCGGTTCTTTTTTCCGATACAGAGGATATATCCGTCTCCTTAGGAGCAGGGGAGATAATATGGAAAACCTGGGACGGGGATTCCATCCGGGTTACCTGTGAAGATTGGGAGAATTTAGAAAACCGATATCAGGTATATCAGGAGAATGGAGAGCTGGTGGTCCGGGTTCGGGGCAGAAATGAGAGAAAACCGAAAGTGGAGATCACCGTTCCCAGAGAATGCCTGTTTTCGGAGGTGGACATCGAAGTGGCTGCAGGTTCTTTGCAGGCGGAGGACATGGAATGTGTCAGTCTGGATGTGGAACTGGCGGCTGGGAATGTGGATCTTACCAGAAGCCGGGCAGATGAAGCAGTTTTTTCCTGTGCGGCAGGAGAGATCCGCTATGAAGGAAAACTTGCAGGGGGCGGAGAAGCCAGCTGTACGGCAGGCTCCATTGAACTTGTACTGGATCAGAAAAAGACAGATCTGAATTATGAGATTGATGCCGCAGGAGGCATGATCAGTATCGATGGAATGGAATATTCCGGAATTGCGTCAAGGGACTCGGTGAGCAGCGGAGCTTCTTCTTCGCTGGATCTTAAGGCGGCAGCAGGGAGTATTCTTGTAGAATTTAAGGGGGATGATGTTTAATGAATGGAAAGAAACTGTATCGTTCAAACCGGGATAAAATGTTTCTCGGAGTATGCGGAGGACTGGGAGAATATTTTGATGTGGATCCAACGCTGATCCGGCTGGGGGTGGCCCTGGTACTGATGGTCAGCTGCGGGACCGGTTTGCTGGCGTATTTTATTGCGGCGATTATTATCCCGCAGGATCCGGTACTTTAAGGGATCGCATGATTTTGAAAAATCATAGTATAAGAGGCAGAAAAAAGGGTACACTCATAATGCATTCGCTGCCGGGCGCATGAAGTTTTTTGCAAAAAGGAGTGTGCGAAAAAGTATGCCGAAAAGCAAACGAAAAGAGAAGGACTCCTTCGATCCTGCGAATATGAAGCCGGAGGATGTTTTGAAGTTTGAGATCGCTTCGGAACTGGGCCTTGCGGATAAGGTGATAAATGGCGGCTGGAGAAGCCTGACGGCCAAGGAAAGCGGAAGGATCGGGGGTCTGATTACCAAGAGAAAAAAGGAATTAAAAAGAGAAGCGCTGCAGATGGACGAGTTTTAAGGAAGCGGTGATTGGATCCGCATTTTCCTGACAACCGTTCCCCATGCGTGGACAAAAAGACGGGAAGAAAATAGGCTGGATGCCTGTTTTGGGTCCGTCTTTTTGTTTTGATAAATTTTGACAGCCCGTGCCGGGATGGCAGGGGAAAGACATTCCCGGAAACAGTGGAAAAGTTTACCGGTTTCGTGTAGAATAAAGGATGTTTGATTCTGCAGCCGTTATGCGGAAGGTGGAGAGGACAGAAATTATGACGAAAAAGAAAAATACGGTCTGGGCAGTATGCTTTACTTTTGCAGGAGCAGAGCTTTTAAAGAAACTTCTTAAAGACGGAAAACCGGGGGAAACAGAGGTATCGGCCTGGAAAAAAGGCAGCGGCCCATGGCCAGAAGACTGCAGATTTAAGGATATAAAGACTTCTCTGACAGAATGGATGGGGGAAGCTTTTCAAGAAGCCGGAGGTATTCTGGTGATCGGAGCTGCAGGGATAGCCGTGCGTGCGGCATCGCCCTGGATCCGGGATAAATTTCAGGATCCGGCTATGGTGGTGATGGACGAGAAAGGAAAGTTTGCCGTTCCGGTGCTTTCCGGACACTGGGGAAGGGCCAATGAACTGGCTTCCAGGCTTGCGGATATTTCCGGCGGAATGGCGGTGATCACCACAGCTACCGATGTGGAAAAGAGATTTGCTGTTGATGTGTTTGCGGAGAAAAACGGCCTGTGGATTTCGGACCGGCAGGCGGCAAAACAGGTATCGGCGGATATTCTGGCTGGGATTCCGGTGAAGGTTGCATCAGCCTTTCCCCAGGAGGGAGCCCTTCCAATGGGATGCGAATCGGTACCTTACGGCCGGGAAGAGAAAGAAGTGCCAAAAGACTGCGGCCGGCAGGGAAGTTTTGTTGTGATCAGCGTTTTCAGCCCGAAACCGGGGGAGGTTCCGGAAGGAAAGGTGCGGGCCCTTTATCTGGTGCCGCGGCTTGTGACCCTGGGAATCGGCTGCCGGAAAGATATGGATCCGGGGAAACTGAAAGAACAGGTGATGGCTGTCCTTGAGGAATCCGGCATCTGGCCGGAAGCAGTGGAGGCAGTCGCTACCATTGATTTAAAGGAACAGGAACCGGCGCTTCTTTCG
>PPYE01233149.1_pt1 | contig 70625 bp, 63 predicted proteins | sample 1559881 | NCBI WGS metagenome assembly PPYE01 (sample SAMN08240022, study PRJNA423297) | Human gut metagenome, whole genome shotgun sequencing project. | reverse complement strand
AACGCCTGTCAATTGTTGATGGTATTAAATATTATCCACTAAAAGGAGAGGTGTATGCGCAAAGTCTCTTTATGGATAAGGAGCTAACAGGATATGCCCGCAATCTTTTCGAAACCTCGTCTAAGTCAGTTTACGAATATGTTCCTAAAGATTCTGAAGTCGAAAGTCGTTTCGCTCAAGAACTCGAAGAACAGGATGAAGTTAAGCTTTATGTGAAGCTTCCCGGCTGGTTTAAAATCCCGACACCATTAGGGACTTACAATCCTGACTGGGCCTTAGTTATTGAGGATAATGGTGAAGAACATATCTATTTTGTTGTCGAGACTAAAAGTAAACACATTGGTCTTGGTCATGAAGAAGATGCGAAGATAGCCTGTGGAACTGCGCATTTTAGTGCTTTAAAAGCAGAAAAAATCAATGCAGCAAAATATGTTCGAGCCACAGCCCTTACAGAAATAATGAGCAGCCTTTAAATTATATAACTGGCCTTTTAGGAGGCCAGTTTATAACTCACAAAATTAAAATATAAAAAAACACATTTCAGTTTTATTTTGCCTTGTGTGGTTAGGGGGGGTTATGACAATCCTGTTTAGATGATAATTTTGATTTTTCTTACTGAGTATTAATACCCTATAGCTAAGTAAGTCCCTGTCATAGTCGTTTTAATTGCTGAACTAAAAGCATAAGAAAAACTACCAGAATATGGTGTTCCCCACATTCTTTCCATTGCAGCACCACCAACGTCTACTGGAGAGAATTGAACGCTGAATATATTGGAAAACTTATATGTTTTACCATTCGCAATAAATGTTGGCTCATACGTTTTAAATTTGGACTCAAAATAACTTAATCCATCAAGCGAGCCATAATCAGTTAAGTTCTCACTTAATGTCCCCCACATCATTTTCATACCACCGGGCAAAAACATTCCACCATTTTTAGTTTTACTTGATACAATATTTGTCCAATACCCATCAATACAATACATTGGTGTTCCATTACCTGTTCTTCCCATAAGTCCATTAGTTGAGCAAGAATCCCCCTCGCTTACTGTTCCATTAACCTGAACAAATTCACCCACCGTAGCGCGTCCTGTGGATTCTAATGTAGCGCCTTTGACATTTTTGGCGGCCTCTATGTTTCCAGAGGCATAAATATTACCAGAACTATTCATATAAGCATTTACAGTTCCTCCAGAACCTGTTCCTACTGTTCCAGCGGCATATACATCAAGTGTTCTTAAACCACCACCCCAGCCAGATGGCAACTCATTTGGATCATACCCCATTAAACCAAGCCTTTGATCTATTTTGGCATTTCTATCAACTTTTAATACTGTAGTATAATCAGCAGCATTAGGAGAATATATACTTAAATACCTAGTTCCATTATCTAACCTTATTTCATAGTCTCCACCACCAGCATCACCACCAAAACCTATAGCGTCCCCATATCCATTCTTAGCCCACACCAAATTACCGGCTGAAATATTACCGTCCGCATCAATTTTTCCAGTAGCTTTAATGTTTCTTGCTTGTAGGTCGCCTGTCGTCGTAATGTTGCCAGTGGCATTGAGCGCGGCGACATTGTTAATATTATGCCCATCTAAGTTTAAATCGCCAGTCATTGGCAATGTTCCATCACGTCTTAAATATACAGAATATAACGCACTATTAAAACCAACTCTAAATGCTAACTGTCCAGTGGATGTGATATTATTAAAATTAGCAGACGTTTCTGTCCATTGACCACTATGCCCAGAAGCAATAGATGTTGTTTTAGTCATACCGCTATCTATACCAGCGGTTTGCATGGCATTCCCTAATAAATCATAACGTGTTTTACCGCCTTCAATCCATGCCGTCGATGTCGTTATAAGACCATTAATAACATAGTTAGGTGTAGTTCCATCACGTTTTAATATGATTTTATACGAGGATTTATTAGCATTAGTGCCTGTATAGGTTGAAGGTAGTAAACCTTCATTAATCAATGTCTGGTAAGTAATTTCACATACTGAACCTGAACAGGTTCTTGGACCCGGATCGGTTCCTGTTCCGGCAGCATTGGATAAGGTTGATAATTTATCATAACGGATATTTATATAGCCATTAACTGCTTCACCGATCTGTTTCATTTGTTGCCCGACAGCAGAAGCCAATATACTCTCCTGTTCATTTTTCATATCCTGAAACTTCATAAAAGCCACTATCGTCCCAACACCTAAAACAAGAGTTAATTCTAGTAAAGAGAATCCTTTTTTAATTTTCATTTTCATCGTCCTATTTTATATTCACGTATTAATTAATTATCAAATAACAAACAAAAATCAAGATACAGATAAAAACAAATCCCCAGCCATATTAAAATTAAGCTAGAGATTTGTCAGGACGTGAAATATAAACCTAAAAATTATATTTTATTATTTTATAGATGAAAAAATCTGATTATATAAGATTATGAATCATTATACTGATAGATATATCATCATAAATAGAATGTCAAATCTTTTAATGAAAGTTAACGATAATTATCTATTGGAATTTTTTCTCAAATAAGTGTCAAATAGTTTATATGCATTATCAAGTTTTTCTTCCTTTCATGCTCGCCAGAAATAACATTCCGCTTCTTTTAAATCTTTCTTTATCATCTGGATGTAGGTGGGGTATCTCTAGTAGCATACCTAAAACAAGATCCTTATCCACCGTAAAAACATCACAATCAAGAGCCTTGGCAACTTCAGCCCCTAAAATTATTTTCTGACGTGTCTCTATCTGTTTAGCTTCTTTCTTAGACTTATATTGCAAACGATTTAAACGCATCTGAGCAGATGCTAATTGCTGCTCCAGTGTCTTTTTTATTCGTGGTTTCTTTCTGGTTTGCTCTTTATCTGAAATATCACTCATTTTCTATCCTCTTATAGTTCCATGATACATATATATTTCTTATATATATGTTAGTCAATGAGGATATTTGAAAAATTGGATTATTATTTCTTTTTATACGATGGGAGCTTTTCTTTTAACATATTAAAGCAGTTGATAACATTCTCATGCTCTACTGAAAAATGATCTATACTCCTTTTCAGAAGATCATTGGCAACATCAACGATAAATTGACTTCTTTCACTATGATTATAGACAGTAAATACATCAGCTATCCAATGATAGCAGCAAAGCGTCAACAAAATACAATAGTCTTGATATTCTTTAATGCCTGATAAAAAAGTACATCCGTTATAATCCACTTGCCTTGTTCTTCTATAATATTGTTTGAGCGTGGGCTTTATTATTATTAAATTATTTTTAACTATATCATAGTGAATGTCATCCTGAACGTAGTCGTTTTTAAGAAAAAAACTATTGCTGTGAACATATAAAGCATAGGCAATTGTTTCAGTAGATATTCCATATTTTTCGCATAAAGCCGTTGAGACAACAGGATTGTTTTCTATATATTTTATAAACTCACTTTCTTTCAAGTTTTTTGTTTTAGTTTTATTCATATATCCCTCACTATTATTATATCCGATTAACGACGGAAGGTTTCTGGTCTTTTCCACTCAAACACTACTGCATGACGTTCTTTGTCTCTTTCTTTTTTTATTTCTTCTGCTCTACGCTGAGAACGGATCTGTTCACGCGCTATACATAATACTTTCCTACGTTCCTCTGATGTTAATTTTTTTCCTTTAACTTTAGTAGCGGCATGAACAGCATCATCAAGAAATCTCTTTTCCGTTAATGACACTCTCTGTAATCTTCCAGCACGGTGTTTTCTTTCGTTTTCTAATTTACATGAAGTATTATCGATAAAATCTTCTGCTACTTGTTTTTTATTGTCCACTATATCCTCCTTGTTTTTTATAATATATTATATCAATACAATTAAAACAAAAAAAACTCAAATTATTTCATGCACTTTATCTAATTTATAGTTTTACTTACCTTTCGTTAGTGCCTTGATGAAATGGCACCTACCTACTAATATTTTTTCACTACTTTTTTAAATTATTTTTTTGTACTAGTAGTACTAGAATTTTATTAGATTAGGTTCTGGGGTTTTAGATGGCGACTTTCAGTCGTAGTAGTTTTCCGAAGGAAAACTTAGTTTTTCTAGAGCTTCGCCTCTCCTAATCCGGGCATGAAAATTTCAAAATAGTTTTAATATTTTTTATTTTTATACCCGTAATAGAACAAGGCGCTTCTCATGCTATGGCTTAGAGTTGCAATACGTTTCCATATTGCGACACCCTTCTGCACTCCCATAGTCAACATCATAACTTTAAAAACATTTCTCGTTTTACTAAAGAAATTACACTGCTGTTTTTATAAGCTTTAGATGTGCGCTTCGAGTTGATGTTACGCAGACTCCCCGCTTTGGCATCGACAATAACCTTGAGAATGAATCAAACACTTTCGCTCCTACCTTCTCAGACCTGTACAATCAGGTTTAACGTTATTGCTTTCGAGAACTAAAATGTTTTTGGAAATGGTATTTGAAAAGCTTGTAAAAAGTTGAGATTTAGATTTGACAAATATGAAAAGATTATTTAATACTTTATTATATTTGTAATCACGTTCCGTTTAACTGATTACAAGGCTTCAAAAGTCGGCAAAACTTTTTTAGTCCTTAAAAAGTCAACTTTGGAAGTTGGCTTTTTTTGTATCTTTATTTTATTTACAACACCGCATTTAGATTGTCAAATAAAACTCAAAAAAAATATTTTAATAGCACATGATCTATTATCACCTATAAGCAGCATTTGGTGATTGCCACAAACAATAACATCGCCGGAATAGGGCTTCGCACTGTTAATGATGGATTTATAAAAAATTTGTTTACAAGAGTCTACACAAAAATGCAACACCACCTGCACGTAAATACACAACACATATATATTCAAACACTAACCTTAAACGTCTAATCCTCATCGCGTTACTTATTTCCTCTCATTCATGATTTTAAAATCACTTCTTAATTTCTGACAAGAATTTCACACATTAATCTATTCTAAGTTATCTTTTATCATATTTTTATAAATTTCATCTTTCCCGCCTACGGCGGGAGACTAATTTAACTACTTTTGCCCTTACGGGCGCTCTCTAAAACCATAGTCATTAAGATTCGTGTAATACCTCAGCCGTTCATCCGATTCTAGCCCTGTAAATTTCACAGCCTATAAAACTAGAGTTATTATTTAAGTATAGAAAAACTTTAAACATTGTCGTTATTTTTAGCTCCGTTAGGAGATATAAAAATAAAGCAATGCCCACCTATACACTGCTACGCAGTGTGTGGGGTCTACCGACGGTTGCCTGCCGCAGGCTAACACCGTTTCCTTCGGAAACAAGGTCAACGTCAACACCAGAGTTTTTCTTGCGAAAAACTAAAACCAGCATAGTCGCATTGGAGAGTTATATTTTGGTTTGATATTTAAATTAATATTGAGGTTGTTTTTATTGTATGGCTATTTTTCATCTTGATTTTAAAATTGTGAAACGTTCAGAAGGCAGGTCTTCCGTTGCGAAGGCTGCCTATCATGCTCGTACACGTATAACAGATGAAAGAACAGGTGATACGTATGATTACAGTCGCCGTACTGATTTATATGGGCATTTCATATTAGCTCCAGCTAACGCACCAGAACACATCGTAAAAGACTCTACAGCATTGTGGAATGAAGTGGAAAGAGTTGAGCGCCAGAACAATGGTCAAACATCCCGTTATTTCGATGTTGCTATTCCTGCCGAGTTAAACAATGACAACAAGAAAAGACTTGTCCTTGAGTATTGTCAGAAAAATTTCGTTGATAAAGGCATGATTGCTGACATCGCTTTTCATGATCTCGATAGTGATAATCCTCATGCTCACGTTATGTTGACGTTAAAAACCATAGGCCCGGATGGTTTTGGCAAAAAGGAAAGAAGCTGGAACGACAGAAAAATGTCTATTTTTTGGCGTGAATCATGGGCATCTATGGCTAACAGCTACCTTGCTGCCGCTGGTTCATCAGAACGTATTGATCATCGTTCTCTTCAGGCCCGGCATGAGGAAGCGTTAGAAAATGCAGCAGTAGCTTTAGATAATGAAGAAAAAGCGTTATGGCTTGCCAAGGCCGCTGAAACAAATCGCCCTGCGATGAAACGTATCCACAGTGCCAAATGGCGTAGTAAGACTGCTCAGGAGCAAAGAGCCGCAGAACAGGCTGTTCGTGATGCTGCTAAACAAGAAGCTGTTGAAGTCTACAAAACATTCTGTGAACTTGACCTTGAAATTGTTGTTGATGTCAGAAGCTTCACCGTGTCTGTTCTTGCTGAACCAGAAGAAATTGTTTTACCAGAAACGCGATCCAGCTCTTCCACCAATGAAGAACAAAAACCTTTACTGGTAGCACCAACTCCTCATACTCGTATGCGTGGAGTCAAATCTTACCGTGATAAAACAAAAGTCAGTAAGGTTGTGGCTGGTATTCCGCCATCAATCAGTATTTCTGATTCTGGTACAAATACTATTCTGAAAACATCCACCTCTCAAAACCCAAACAGGGCATCCAGAAGCGCCCCTGACCGTGCAAGAAAGCATAAGACTACACCACGTCAGGATAATATTTTTAAACGTTTCACAACTCTTGTCATAGATTTTTTCAAGCAGAAGCTCGTATGGGCTAAAGTAAACAAAACCAAAGTTGATATTATCAATGAGGAACATGATAAACGTATTGCTGAAAACTATGTCTGTGATGAAGTATTAGGTCATTATGTTTCTCGTACTGAATATGAGAAAGTAGCTAAATTTAACCAAGATGATTATAAGCCTACACCTTCAGAGATAAAACGCTTCCCTAGTCGTCCTAAGCACGAACGAGTCAATGCAGATAATAACATGAGTTTTAAGCCGACTGTTTCAACAATAAATGATAAAAATCATACTCCTCGTTTAAGGCCACCTACACGCCGTGGCCTAGATAAACTATAGAATAACTTATATTGCTGTTATGCAATTAGTAACACAATTTTGTTTACTCATATTAATAAGATCGCATCTGCATAATCATTTAATAGCCTCTATATATTTTATAAAATCATTTTCCCATCCTTTTATTCTGATTGTTTTAGGGTGAGGCGCTCTAATCGTATGTTCTGGGAGGTCTGGATGGTATAATCTTACGAAATGTTTTTCTGGCAATCCATTTATGTTTTCAAACATTAAATCTTCATATAAAGACGTTAGTCGATGATCATATTTATGATTTGTGAAGAAAACACATATATCAGGAGTAAGAATATTAATTTCCTCCTTTAATATATAATCAAACGATGATATATCTCTAGCTAGCTCGGTATAATCTGGTGATCCGCAATCAACATCAAACCGATTCAGATTTGACCATGCAATTGCATATGGTTCAATACTAAGCGCTCGCTCTACTTTCCTTATGATATTCCAGAATGGACTGCTATAATATGATACGCCAAAATCGAACTCCTCATATGTTTCAAGCTGTTCATTAATATCGGGAGAGTTGCACCATCCATAGGTTTCCTGTCCTATAACCATCAATTTATTATGCTGATGAAAATAATTTTTTAGCTTTAAAAGGAGGGGGCCATGTAAGTTATTATCTGAATGTTTCTCACGGTAATTATTTAATGCGTTAATGTTGTTGACATATAGCATATTAAGTTTTTTATTCATATCCTTTCCATTTTTAACTAATATCATAATAACATAAATAGTTATCATGGTATTATTCGATTTGTAGAAAGTCAATCTCTGTTTATAATAGGGTTATTATTTTTTTATTTCATCATGGTTACAATAATCACATTTATTTATACTGCTAAAATAATATGAGCATGTATTTTTAAAACATTCTTCCTGAAAATTCCATCTACTACTTACACACGGCTATGCCCTAATACTGAATCAATTATTCCGTTTTAGCGTATAACTTAAATGGTAAATTTAAATTATCTAGTTTCGTTATAGATCATTTCCTTATGATAATTGATAATGATCACATCTTGAAATATAGCATGTTATTTACAACCTATGATATTTGATCTTAAACGTATAATAAAACTATATTTCCAGCAGCAGCGCTTAGTGATTATTCCAAACAATCACTAAGCTTAGATATAAATGCAAGAGAGGAAACTAATGCCATAAAAAGTAAAACTGCCTCCTAAAGCATCTATGATTAGTTGTTCTCATCTTCACTAACTGAATAATGAAGAAAAAAATGCTCTCAGGCCAGTTATAGCTAAAAAAAGTACCGACTTCCGGGAGTTAAAGTCCCGAATCCCGGTACTTAAGTTGATAGCTATTTTTCAAATAAACATGTAAAAACATTCTTATATAATTCAGCATTGAAAGCTTCAAAATACCATTGAACGTTATTTTGAAAGAACATTTAAATTTGACACTTTGAACCAATCCCTTAAAATAAAATATATACACAATTCACTCAAAAATAAGAGGAGTCAACATGACAGACCATATAAAAAAAGAACCAGAAGATGAAACAATTATTGATAGTGCTAAAATTTACGATGCGCTTAGAAAAAATTATTTTGATAGATGCTTCCTTTCTTCTTACTTAGATGAAAAAATAGATGATAACTTACATCCTTTCAGTGACGAAGCATATAATAAAATGAAGTTCTTGCATGATGAAAAAGATAATCTTAATTTTAAAAACAAAATGAAAGAGATTAAAAGGAATTTATCTACATCACAAAAAAAAGAAGTCGAAAAAATAATGAAAAACAAAATAAAATAATTTTTTAAATATCCAGCCATGAAAAACACTTTCTCCGATGAGATAAAGATCATGACTACTTTCTTTATCTGAATATATAGAAGCCTACATTGACTTCTATATCCCATTAAACCTATTAAATATTTTTAACTTCCAATATTCAGAACCTTCCTCTTTCTCTCGAAGATTGGCCTCAAGATTCTTCATGATTAGCGCTTTTACTCCTTGGTTATGTGCTGCCATTACTTTGTTAAAGAGTTCTTTTTCATCTATATCTTCCCGTTTTTCTTTTCCTGTTCCATTCACTTTTTTGTAGTAATCGAAATCATCGAATAGATTATTTATTTGTATTTTAAGTGCCTGTCCCGCACACTTTTCATTTTCAATGATCATTACCGCTTCATTATGAAATCCATATGCTATTTCGTATATGAAATCGCAATATAATAATAAGACCGTGCAAATGGCAAAAAACATTGATTCATTTTTTTCGTATAATACCACATCATTCATATCATATTCCTCTTGTAATCGATGTACAGCCCCATTACGGGGCCACATAATCTAAATCAGTGAGTAGATAACAACTCTGCCCATGATTTCTTAATCTATTTTTATTTTGATATTATTTACAAAACTCCCATGAATGGTGGACCAGACGTTCCGCTACCTCTTCAAAGTTTACTTCTTCAAGCTTTCCTTCCAGACATTCACATTGGATAATGATGTAAAAATTTTTACTGATATGCTCAATAACATTGCCGATGAAAACACACATAAAATCCGCATCATATACCAAGTATGAGACATTATCAGAGGCCATATCCTGCATAACCTTCCAACTAGCCTCAAACGAACGCTCTGCAATATTATAAAACGTTTCTGTAGATACACTTTTAATTTCAAAAATTTTACTCATGGTTACGCCTCACTATTAAATGATATTTGTTTGCTTTTTTTATTTTTTCGCCCCATGAATGAGGCTAAAAATGATTTATTAAATAACCTTTTTATCTTCGTTTGTGATTAACACGTAATGTTATCAACACCACCTCCTTATCAACCATTTTTACTGAATGCCCTTGTTCAAAGCACTCCCATCTGACTACCTTTTTAAAAGATGCGCTTGCATTTTTGATACAATCCTTATAAATACTATCCATGAATGCATCATCCTCCATTAACATCTCTGCTTCATCGGGTCGGACTTCCTTAAGCGTATTTATTTTCATTTCATAAAACAAACCTGCCATATGCATAAATACTTTTTGAGATTCTTTTATCAGTTTTTCACTCATGTCTCTACCTCTTGATTTATATTACAGACTGTTTATTTGCGCTGATTTCTATTCTTTTGTAATAAAGAACATAATCATCACCATTAAAGCATTTAATCAAAAACTCATGATAACTACTTAGTATAGTTTTAACCTCCGGGACTGATATGTGTTTAATCTTTATCTCTTCAGGACTTTCAAACCATTCCTGTAACGTGAGATTAATAATATCCATTATGAATATCTCCCTGTAAAATCCATCCTTCATTTTTTTCAGAAAAGCATCATCACTTAGATTAAAGTATAAGTAATGTATTAACTCGTTATAGGTATTTACAACATCAGTAGCAAAGTTTGCTGTCTCAGCATTACTTGCGGATATTTTAACGGGTATTTCATTCCAGCCTACACATTTTTCGTTCATATTGCCCTCTCTCATTAATAGTTAGTACGATACGCAGAGTAAATAACTCTCAGATTCTTTCTCACCTCATCCAAGAACAGATGATATTCTTTCCCTTTATTATCTTTCATTGATTCAGCAAACTCTCGTTTTGTTCGCTCGATCACTTTTCCAATCACTTCTTCAATATAAAGTCGGTCTTTAAAATGACGCTCATAATCATTTCCCATACAATCAACCATGACCTGAAGATGTTTTCTAAAGTTATTTATTGCCATTTCCATAAATACTTCTGTCTCATCATTCGTAACAGTCACCACACAAGGCAGTACGTTTTTATTTTTCATCTTAACCCCTCATTATTTAATAAACTTTTTTAGATATGATTGCGAGAATCAGAAATGATTTTGTAAATCCATTCATCAATCTCACTTTCAATAAATGCGATAGAGCGCAATCCGGTTTTTACTTGCTTAGGAAATTTACCCGCTCTTATTAAGGTATATATCCACGTTTTACCAAACCCTGTTCTTCTTTTTACTTCCGGTAAACGAATCAGTTTCGGATGTTTATCTGTTTTGTTTTGAACCATATTTATCTCCTGTTTTTTTACGTAATATCTTGGATATTTCGTTTTTTAGTATGTTGTTCGATGGAGATAATTCTAGGATTTTGGCTGGTTCTAAACTAGGGATGTTCACCAACCGTGAGTTTCGCGGAAATTTTTGGAGGGATACGCTTTTTAGGGATGTTCGCAGGTTGTGAACATCCCTTGTGTTTACTTTTTGTTTTTATCCGAGGATTTATCGTTAAGTGTTATCACATCAACGATATACCAATCCTTCAACATATTGTTTTTAATATAGAAATCATTTAAAACCTTGAAGTACTCATCGTTATCAAGATAACTTTTCGCGTAATCATAATCAGTATCTTTGATGTTCTCACTACTTCTGACCCCATTATTACCATGCAGGATGTCAGCTAAAATGGTGAAAGGTATGTTCTTACCTTCGTTGTAGAGCTGTTCCCATGAGATCAAATCCATCAAAGGGATGACTTTGTAATCAAGTATTCTTTCAAAGGTCTTATGACCAAACCTAAATTTTCGTTTCGGGGGTTTAGGCGTTTTCAGGTGCTTTTGCCATAGAGCAATCAGTACTTTCAGATGTTCTGCGAGATCGTCACTGCTGGCTTCTTCCAAGTCAATTTCAATCAGCATCTTGTTAGCAGGGTTCATGCCTCCTTGTTTCAGATACTCAGAGATGTAGTCGGAACTCACTGCAACAGGGTCTGTTTGCTCTGAAGTCTCCAGCCGATACATAGCCCGCCCATAGTTGAACAATTGAACTCTGGTCATTGGTCTTACAGCATAGCTATGCGACAGTCTGTGATTGTCTGAAATCCAGTCTGATTTAAGTATTACATCACCACATCGGATTGTGGCATCATGGTATATCGCTTGCATTTGATTATCTTTGCCTGCTGTTTCCCATTGTTGTCTTGTTTTGTAAGCCAACATCCGTCTTTCAAGCTCTGCATAGATTTGTTCTAAGGTGAGGTCTTTCAGGCCATCATATCGGCGTACATCAAACCAAGATAACGCTGCCCTGATTTCTTCCATTTCCTTTTGTGTAGTCATTGTTCTACCGATTGCTTTTGTGTTTCCTAAACGTTAGCCCATTCAACATGATAGAGAAAGTGGAAAAGAGGAGCGGCTTTTCAAAATGGTGTGAGCACAGCAAGTGACCTTGGAGGTCAGTGCTTTCACATTGACTAAACATGATTTATTTAATAAAAAATAACCAATTGTTTTTCATCATTTATTTTAACAAAAATAACGACAACATCATGTTGATAATGAAAGCAAATTTAGATACGTATAGTCAGATGATTATGACAACAACCAATTGTTTTTAATTGACATTTTTACAACAAGAAAACAATAATGATGGTAAATATGTTGGTAAAAATATGGCTATATTTAACAAAGTCAGTAATAACAGGAGATGTAGATGAAGTTCGAGTCCAGTCAGAGGAGCCAAATTTTAGTTTTGAGACATCTCTATGAGTCTCAAAACAGTTAAAAAATAAAAATTATTTTTACCCGGTTACCTTGTAAAAAAGTGACCGGGTTTTTTGATTTCTGTGTTTCGTGCGCTTAATCGAGTCTCACGCTTCAGTGAGCAAATTGTCCCTCCCCAACAGACATCACGATTCGCAAGGTCAAAAACTCTGTTCCATGAAGTACCGTACAAAGATAAAGAGAAAAATGCCTTATGCGGGATGTCGCTATCGCGTCTTTATCGGGAAACTATGCGTAATTGCCACTTTGCCTTCTGTAATCAGAAAAAGAAGAACTGGAATTTTAATAAATATTATTTCTCTGGGAACGGGGGGGTATAATCAATATGACGAGTTGAATATTATATTTTTTATAAGAATTATATGAGATTAAAGAAATCTGCCGTAAAGACAGATTTCTTTAAAAGATAATTAGAGATTTGCGACGTTATGATAAACTTTTTGTACATCGTCGTCATCTTCAAGGGCATCAACAAGCCCTTCAAAGATTTCTAAATCTTCTGGGGAAAGCTCAACTTCAGATTGAGCAATCATTTCTAATTCTGTTGTTGAGAACTCAGTGATTCCAGCTGCTTTTAGAGCCGCGATTCCTTTATGAAGGTCAGTAGGTTCAGTATAAATAACAATGTTACCTTCTTCTTCAGTCACATCACGAACATCAACTTCAGCTTCAAGTAAAATTTCAAAAATATGGTCAGGGTCTGATCCTTTAAATACAATCACACCCGTATTGTCAAACATATAGCTGACAGAACCTGCCGCTCCGATATTGCCGCCTTTTTTATTGAAAATTGTGCGAACGTTAGCAATCGTACGGTTAACATTTGAAGTCAATGTCTCGGCGATAATCATTGAGCCATTAGGACCAAAGCCTTCATAACGGCCCTGCACGAACGTTTCATCTCCGCCGCCTTTGGCTTTATCAATTGCTTTATCAATAACGTGCTTTGGAACTTGTGCCTGCTTTGCACGTTCAATAACGAATTTTAAAGATGTGTTTAATTCTGGATCGGGTTCACCTTGTTTAGCAGCAGCATAGATTTCTACACCGAATTTTGCATAAATTTTAGACGTTGCACCGTCTTTAGCCGTTTTTTTAGCAACAATATTGGCCCATTTACGTCCCACTGGAATGATCTCCTCGAAAATTTATTTACATTACTGGTAAATCGTTAACATGTGTTAAATCAGCATATTATATCATAACCGGAAAAATCTCGTCTATTAGAAATAAAAATATTCTAAAGCCATAATCTTATATTTTGTTTTATAAAAACTAATGTTGTTGGCGGGATTTTTTATAATTATATTTTGAAAGCATACATGCTTTTAATATGCGGAAATCATTAAGACGATAATGAAACTCGCATCTGCCCAAGGAAGCAAACAGCCCGCGTTGATTGCAGGCTATTTGCCAGATGTCTTACTTAATCCTTCACATCTATTTCTGATGAGAAGGTTCAGAACTTATTATCGGAACGGCGGCTCATTAAAGGTTCGTAATTTACGCGAATGCAGTCGGTCGCCTTCTGCGCGCAGCAAATCGATCGCCCGAATGCCAATTTGCAGATGTTCGGAAATAGCGCCTTCATAAAAACGGTTAGCCTGGCCGGGAAGTTTAATCTCGCCATGCAACGGTTTATCTGAAACACACAGTAGTGTCCCGTATGGCACGCGGAAACGATATCCTTGCGCGGCAATGGTTGCACTTTCCATATCAATTGCTACGGCCCGGCTTAAGTTAAAACGAAGTGCAGAAGCTGAGTAACGTAATTCCCAGTTCCTGTCATCTGTGGTTACCACAGTACCTGTACGTAGCCGCTGTTTGACTTCCTCACCGGGCCTGCCACTCACCAGCTTGGTGGCGTCATAAAGCGCACGTTGCACTTCAGCAATGCTCGGAATAGGAATATCGGGCGGCAGAACCGCATCAAGAACGTGGTCATCGCGTAAATAAGCGTGTGCAAGTACATAATCGCCAATGGCCTGACTTTCACGTAATCCGCCACAGTGACCAATCATCAACCAGACATCCGGGCGTAGCACTGCCAGATGATCGCAGATGGTTTTAGCATTGGACGGTCCCACGCCAATATTCACCAGAGTAATACCCTGACCATCGGCGGTAATTAAATGCCATGCTGGCATCTGGTGTTTTTTCCATGCAAGGTCGGAAATGGCTTCTTCTGGCGCTTCGGTTTCGGCGGTGATCCAGTTCCCGCCAGCACAAGAAAGGGCAATGTAGGGACTATCAGGATCGAGGATCTGGCTGCATCCCCAACGAACGAATTCATCCACATAACGTGTGTAGTTGGTAAACAAGACGAACGGCTGAAAATGTTCAACTGGCGTACCGGTATAATGGCGCAACCGTGCGAGGGAAAAATCGACGCGGCGCGCATCAAAATGCGATAGCGGGGAGAATTCAGTTGGATGATAAATGCCGTCTGCAGTTTCATCGCCAATTTGCGCCAGTTCTGTTGTCGGGAAGTAGCGAGTTAACCCAGCGCTCATTGAGCGATCAAGTGTCAATTCAGAGCCATCGATGACATAAGGATAGGGGATTTCATGCTGCGAGGGTTGCACAGAGATATGCGCACCATAATCCTGATACAGCAACGTAAGTTGTTCATTAAGATACGAACGAAAGAGAGTAGGGCGAGTAATCGTGGTGGTGTAGCTGCCTGCGTGGGTAAAGCGACCAAATGCGCGCGTTTTGGGGGGATTGGTTGTGCTACCGTCCCAGGTTACGGTCAGTGATGGATAGACAAAAAGACCTTGTTTGCGGGCGTTTTCATCAGGTAATTCGCCACTTGTAATATAGTTGCCAATGGCGTTGCGTAATGCGACTACAGATTGCTCATACAGCGCGTCGAGTTTATCCAGTGCCTGAGCTGGGGTCAGACCGGAGCCCTTATTATTCATGTGTGTCTCCTGTTCCATACAATTACCGCACATCCGATAGTATGTCACAGAAATGTGAAACAAAAGTGTAAGGCGAAGATCGGATGATCTTCGCCAGGCTATCAAGCGCGTTGACTGTCTTTCATCAACAAAGCGGTCATTGCGGAAATCAGGCATCCAGCCAGCAAATAAATGGCGACGCTATGCCAGTTCCCGGCAAAGTAAGTGATGAGTGCAGCGGCAATAAAAGGTGTAAATCCACCGCCAACCACACTGGCAACCTGATAACCGACTCCAGCGCCACTATAGCGATAACTGGCACCAAACATTTCGGTAAACATCGGTTGTTGCACACACACCACCATGTCATGCGCAATGTTTGCCAGCATTATGGAGAAGAAAACTATCCAGAAAATAGATTGTGCTTCAAGCGCCATAAAGAAAGGAAATGCGCTCAACGTTCCGATTAACGCGCCTGTGATATAAACCCTGCGGCGACCAAAACGATCGGCAAGCCAGGCAAAACAGGGAATTGTCAGGCAGCTTAATCCACCTACCAGCAAACCAATATTGAGGAAAAGTTCGCGCGGTAACCCCATATTCTGGGTTGAATAATTAAGTGCGAAGGCAGTAACGATGTACATCGTCAGCAATTCGCACAGTCGTAGCGCAATAATCTTCAGGAAAGCACCGGGATGTCGTAACAGCGCTTCGATAACCGGGATGCGTTTTTTCGCGGCAGCTTGATAATGTTGCTGTTGTTCAAATTCCGCGGACTCCTCCATGCCATTGCGCACCCACAATGCTCCCAGTACCAGTACGATGCTAAACAGGAAAGGAATGCGCCAGCCCCAGCTTAAAAACTGTTCGTCAGTCGTCATCATACTGATCAATGAAACCAGTCCGGTTGAAAGCAGTAAACCTACACCGTAGCCAACTTGTACACCGCTACTGTAAAAGGCTTTTTTATTTTTCGGTGCACTTTCAACGGAAAGCAACGCCGCGCCTCCCCATTCGCCGCCGACGGCAAATCCCTGAATGGCACGCAGCGTCACCAGTAAAATAGGTGCCCACCACCCAATGGTCGAGAAGGAAGGAAGAATACCAATCAAGGCTGTCGCGATGCCCATCATCCAGACGGTCAGCATTAACATGCGCTTACGTCCCAGTCGGTCGCCAAAGTGACCGAAAATGACACCGCCGAGCGGACGGAAAAGGAATCCGACGCCAAAGGTGGCAAATGCGGCGAGCGTTCCCATCGCCGGGCTTACTTGCGGGAAAAACTCGCGATTAAACACCAGTGCGGCGGTAATGCCATAGAGTAAAAAATCATACCAGTCGACGACGGCACCAGCGAAACTGCCTAACGCAGCTCGTCGGGCGCGACTTAACGAAAGCGTCCCTTCATCGGGACGAGTGGAGATGAGCGTGGAGTCCATAATGATCCTGTTTGTACTGTCTTTTTATAATTAGTATGGAAAAGGTAACTCACATTGCCGTCGATCTATAAACGAACCTTATGAGACTACCTCGACAGAGCGCATCTGCAAATGATTTTATGGCCGATTAACGGCAACATGAAAAATTCGCTGGAAGATGAAAGCGCAGGAGTTGCTGGTGTTGTTTAAGGATTAAGCAGAGGACCCACAGGTTCGAGATATGAAACATAAAAGTCCGCATATGCACAAAATTGCGCCATGATGAGTCTGATAGACTGCAATGCATTATAACCAGTAGGGAGGCGAGGTTAGGTATGTTTTTAGCATCATTGTTGAGACGTATTGCATTTAGTTACTACGATTATAAAGCTTATAATTTTAATATTGAAAAAACAGAGTTTGTTGTTATCCATATTCCCGACCAGATTGGCGATGCTATGGCCATCTTTCCTGTTATTCGGGCGCTTGAATTGCATAAAATTAAGCATCTTTTAATTGTTACGTCGACAATTAATTTAGAAGTGTTTAATGCACTTAAACTTGAAAAGACTAAATTAACATTAGTCACAATGACTATGCAGGATCACGCAACATTAAAAGAAATAAAAGATTTAGCAAAGAACATAACACAGCAATACGGTACGCCGGATCTTTGTATAGAGGCGATGCGTAAAAAGAACCTGAAAACGATGATATTTATCAGTCAGTTAAAAGCAAAAACGAATTTTCAGGTTGTTGGTTTAACCATGAAGTGCTACTCCCCTTTGTGCAAGAACGCGTCCCGGATGGATCAGAATCTCCGGGCTCCTGTACCCATGACATGGGCATTTATGATGCGTGAGGCGGGTTTTCCAGCAGTCAGGCCAATATATGAATTGCCACTAAGTGAGGATGTACTCGATGAGGTGCGCGAGGAAATGCGATCGTTAGGATCTTACATTGCGCTTAATTTAGAAGGTAGCTCGCAGGAACGTACATTTTCATTATCGATTGCAGAAAATCTAATAGCAAAAATTCAAAGTGAAACAGATATACCAATAGTGATCGTTCATGGACCAAAAGGGGAAGATAAAGCCAGGGTATTAGTGGATTGTTATAATAATGTCTACCGTTTATCCTTATCACCCTCGATTAAACGTTCAGCAGCAATCATAAAAGATGCTTATATCGCAATAACTCCTGACACCTCAATATTACATATGGCAAGTGCCTATAATACTCCCGTTGTTGCAATTTATGCTGATTACAAAACGCGATGGCCCGCAATGGCCGATGTTTCGGAGTCAGTCGTCGTTGGGCAAAAAATTGACAATATAAGTCTGGATGAATTCGCAAAGGCATTAAAAAGTGTTTTGGCGAGAATATGAGACAGTACTTATGCATAGTAATGCCGATCTGTTATGAACGGTGGTGTCATCAATACTCTGAGGCTGGTCAATCATCACAGAAAACCAGCCTTTGGATCAAAGCTGTACTCACCGGATACGATCATAGTCACATCGAACGCGATTCTTGCGGTGCAGCAGTTTTATTTATTCATTTTCTGTGAGAGAAGGGCAAGCTCTATAGAGGGAATGTAAAAAAGAGTGCTCCGAATGGAGCACTCTTTAAGAAATTATAACGGAAAATCACAGGTTTTTATAACATGTCGCATAAGCAAACCCAAGCTTTTCAAATACGCTTTGATCACCTGTTGCCAGGGAAACTACGTATTGTTCGCTTGAGTTTGCGGGACTAGATGACCAATACATATTTGATTGAAAACCAGCTTCAGTCGTGTAATGCCCCATATCTCCCCATTCACTGTACAGTGACCCGATGCCTCGGGAACGACTATGGTTTAAATGGTCTGCACGGGGAAGTGTGTAGCCATTGCTACTGCAAAAATTTTCAGCAAGGCTGTATATCATGAAAGCATCGCCGGAGTTCACCCACCAACTCTTCACACGGATTTCGTATACATAGCTAGGGCCTCCTGATTTTGGCGTCGCCGTAATCCTTTCCCAATTGCTGCCGACATTTTTAAATGTCACTTTACCGGTAGCATCAACATCGACCCAGGAGGCAGAGCTTGAAAACTCATAATCAGCCGCCGTTTTTCCTGGGGCAAAGTTGTCATTATTCAACTGATAATACGCCCCGGTGAACCCCTGCGAAGGGAATGTAGTTGTCGGTAGGTCAGTACCATTGACTGATACTGTACCGCTCATTATTTTGTCTTCTGCGCGAGTGAATTGTATTGTGGTACTCAGACCAGCTTGATGAACACCATTCAATACAGGGATCAGCGTTGCGATACCCTCTCCGCCGCCTGTAATGGTGGCTTTGTAATCACCGTTGATATTTTGACTGTAATCAATTGCGCTAATTTTCATATAGGGCACGTTAGTACCTGATTGCACAAATTCCAGCCCTTCAGAAACTTTGATCGGATTGCCTGATATATCGTGCAGAACAAGATGTAGCTCAGCACTATCGGTAAAGTCTCCTTTCAATGATGACCGATTGTTCTTAAGGACTGACTTTGAGGCGTCTGCCGGGCCTGCCACCAGCGTTATATCTACTGTTTGCATTCCACCAGCGGTCGTGACTGCGCTTACCGTGACGCTCCCCGTTATCGCTCCTCTCACGCTTGTTGTCGCGATTCCGTTTTGATCTGTCACCGCTGTTAATGACGTTAATGTGGCAGAGCCGCTTTTTAAGGCGAAGTACACAGTGAGACCTTCGATCAGGTTACCACTGCCATCCTCAACCGTTGCCTTTAAGGTACTTAAATCACTGTTGGTGGCGGCGATAGTCGATGGATCAGCGATAAAGCTAGCAACATGGGCGGTGCTTGAGTTGCCAGTGACTTTCACGGTTGTCTGTGTCTGTATTGTTACGCCGTTATGGAACGATGCAGTCACCGTATATGTACCGACTTTATTGCTGGTCAGAACGACTGGAGCCTGACCTGAAGAGTTGGTTCCCACTTTTCCGCCACTTAACGTCGCACCTTCTGGCGTTACGCTAAAGTTGATGACCTGACCCTCCACTGGAGTGCCATTTGCAGAAGTTAGCGTTGCCGTCAGAGTTGCACCTGTTGGGGAATTGACACCGATAAGCGGGCTGGACGCCGAGAGTGTCAGTTTTTAATCGATTACCACCAGATCCTTCTCATAAGAGGATCCATTCGCCAGGGATGCTTTCACCATATACGAACCGTTTCTTTCGGGCGTCATAGTGACCTCGGCTATACCATGCGTATCAGTAGAGACAATATTTTGGCTGATGGTCATGTGCTCTGGTGGCTCTGCACTGAATGTTACAGATTCATTAAGAATCGGATTGCCAAACTGGTCGTTGACGTGAGCTTTAACTGCTACGTCTTGTGCGACCATGACCTGACCTTCAGGTATCTCCAGACTGGTAATCGTTGCAGAATTAATATCTGCTTTTGCATTCAGTAATCGCGAGATGACTTCAGTAGGTTTATCTGCCAGAGAGGCTGAAACTGTTTTCAGTCCGACCTCGGTGCTTGTCACAAGAATTTCAGCGAAACCCCGATCATCCGTTTCAACGCTGGTGCTGCTTAGCGTGACGGAGGTTCCGCGGAAATTAACTTTTATGCCTTCTACCGGGTTGCCGTTAGCGTCAGTGACGCTTGCAGTCATGGTCGCGCCCTCGGTCGTGCTGACGACGAAAGAGTATACAGAGGTTAATGAGGCTAGTTTTGCGGTACCAGCATCGGCAATCAAAGTCACCTGTTTCGTATCACTGACACCATAATTGTTCACGCTAACTGTCACGGGGTAGGTGCCGGATTTTGTACCGCTCAGTGTAACTTCAGCCTTGCCGTTGATATCAGTAATGGCGGAACCGCCTTGTCCGAGAGTAAAGCTTGCGCTCACATCTGCCGGTAGCGTGAATGTCACCGCCTCATTGGCTAACGGGTTGCCGTTTCCATCAGTCACTGTTGCCTGCAGCCTGGTCATCCCGACGTTATTAGCGATAAAATTGTCCTCGGTAACGTTAAGATTAACCTGCGCAGTGAGTGTATCCGCAATAAAGTTCACCACCAACTGCTCACTCTTACCGCCAGCCATCGATGCTGTAACAGTATGAGCGCCTGCTTTTGTACCTTTCAGCGTGACTTTCGCTTTGCCATCGGCATCAGTAACCGCTTTACCGCCATCGCTCAGCGTGAAGTTCGCCCTCACATCTTCCGGCAGAGTAAATGTTACCTCAGTGTTGGCTATCGCATTGCCCTCTGTATCAGCGACTGTTGCTGTTAGTGTCGTGATATCGTTATTGTCGGCAATCACCGGATCCTTCGAGGCTGCCAGCGTGATTTCAGCATTCGCTACGTTCGGCACATAGGTCACTGTTTGTTGCATCGAATCGCCATTGTCGAGGGTTGCCGTCACTTGATAAACCCCGGCTTTTGTAGCGGTCATGCTTGCGTATAAATAGCCGTCGTGGTTGGTAGTATTTATACCGTTGTTACTGAGGGTCACGCCTTCACTCGGCGAAACGCTGAGGGTTACCTGATGCAGGGGTACACCATTGCCGTAATTATCATTCACCGTAATGTACAGAGTGGTATCGTCGCCTGCCAATTGTGTGTCATAAAGTGTATATAGCGAGGTGAGATGTGCCGTAGACGCATCAACGTCGACTTGTATGGACGTGCTAAGCGTGGAGCTACCATTTTCCAGGCTAGCTTCAATGGTATCCGGTCTCGCTCCTGTTTCTCTCGAGGAGCGGGTATTGGTATAAGTGACGGTAGCTTTACCCTGTTCGTTCGTCACGGCTTGGCCGCCGTTCGTCATTTCGGCAGATTTTGTTCTGCTGGTAAAGCTCACAGTCACACCTTTTACCGGAAAGCCATTATTATCAACGATTGTGGCGGTGATGACGCTGCCGGAGCTGTTCTGCGGGGTACCGGCGATTATGAGGTCTGGCACAGCCGTCAACTCGATAATTTTTGCCGCCGCTGTGTCGCCAATAAAATGCACAGTTTTTTGGTCGCTGGCACCATTATTAGCCAGTGATGCAGTGACCGTCTGCTCACCAAAGGCAACGCCTGCGAGAGTGGTCTGCGCGATGCCAGACTCATTGGTATTACTTACTCCCGGGGTCAGGGTGAGTCCTGAAGAGGCTGAGCTGAATGTTACCGGAAGATTATTCACCTCATTGTCGAACTGATCTTTAACCGTTGCAGTTAGCGTTGCGTTATCGACGCCATTACCTGTGATCTCATCTTTTGACATCTGCAGGACAACCTGAGCCGAGGTTTTGTCCGCCACAAATGTTACCGGCTGCGAATCACTGGTATTGTTATTACCCAGCGTTGCGGTAACCGTATGCGTGCCCGCTTTTTTAACTTTCAGCGTGACATGCGCTTCCCCATTGGCCTGAGTGATGGCAATACCGTTATTTTCAAGGGTAAAGTTTGCCGCAACGTCCTGTGGCATGGTGAAGTTTACCGTTATCCCCGCCACCGGATGATTCGACGGATCTTTCACTGTTGCTGTCAGAGTTGTCTCATCCACGCCATTCCCAATGATTTCCGCTTTCGATGTTTGCAAAACGACAACCGCTCTGTCTTTATCCGCCACAAACGTCATTGGCTGTGCATCGCTGACATTGCTGTTAGCCAGACGAGCCATGATCATATGCGTGCCCGCTAACGTGCCGGTCAGGGAGGCGATTGCAACCCCGTTACTATCCGTCATGCCTTTTCCTCCGTTGCTAATCGAGAACTTACTTGCGACGTCGTTTGGCACAGAGAAGGTGATTTCTTTATCTTTTAGTGGGTTGCCATTTTTATCCTGCAAGGTTGCAGTCATATATTGCGGAGCTGTGTTGGTGACGGTGATATCACCTGAAGGCACACTGAGGGTCAGGGCTGCAGTACTTTGATCACCGATAAAATTCACCTGTTGATTAGCCTGGGAACCAGAGCTCACAGAGTCCGTAACCCTATAATCACCATTTTTCAAACTGGTCAGCGTAGCTGTGGCGATCCCGTCGTGGCTATTCACTTCGGTTTGGCTCAGTTTCGCCTCTGCTGAATTAACATTGAAAGTGACCTTGACGTCATTGAGCAGGTTGCCTTTTGCATCCCGGACTGTCGCGGTCATTGTGGCGCTATCATTGCCGTCAGCGACCACTTCATTTTTCGACTTCTGCAGATCAACCTGCGCGGTACTCGAGTCGCCGACAAAACTGACAATTAACGTTTGTTTCACGCCATTTTCAAGGGTGACTTCAACCGTGTTGTCTTCCTGCTTACTACTTTTCAGATCAAAAGTCGCCAGACCATTAACATCCGTTTTTGCGGTGTTTTGATTGTTAAAGCAAGTTGCCGACCCGCTTAATACCGCAAACGTGACGGTATGATCATTGATTGGGTTGCTTCCTTCATCAGCGACATTGACCGAGACGGTGTTTGCTGCATTCTCATTGGCGAGCACACCATTATTGCTGGCAGATAATGTCGCAATTTTTGCTGACTGCGGGTTGGCGTCGATGATAAATCCAGCGGTATGCAAATCTTCATTCCAGTTTTGCATTAACAGCTTCGCAGTAAGCCCACTGCCTCTGGTATAGGCGGTATAGGTTGCCTTATAGACGCCATCAGCGGTTTCTTTCCAGTCTGTAGTGACACCAGGTTTCACGTTGTCGATGCTGACTGCGGTATTCAGTTGCTGTTTTTGCTCCTTAACAGGTTTGTCATTTTCATCTCTCAGTTCTACCGTCACCTCGATAGGATTGCCGGAGAGATAACTGTCCTTATCAATCTTAATTGACGAGTGAGTTCGGGATGACGAAACAGAAATGATATTAACCACGGCGGGGGCTTTAGCCGCATCCACACCATTCAGCTGTGGCATCAGCGTCAGCGTGCCAGACATCGCTCCTGTGGTCAGGACTTGGGTATAGCTTCCGTCACCATTATCTTTCCAGTCAGAAAGGGTGATGTCCTGAACACCTTCGTGACGCGTCGAGAGCACCAGCCCGAGAACAGGATTACCTGCTGCATCATGAGCAATAAAAGTCAGTGTGGCGGTTGAATGGGAATCCGCGCTCAACGTCTGGGTACTTAACGATACCGAGGAATCTTTCTGGCTTAGCGTAGGTGCCTGAACGACTACCATGCTCTGTTCACGATTCGAAAAATTGCCTTTGACATCTTCAGCGGTGACTTCAATCGGCCAGGTGTTATCGGTTTCTGGCGTACTGGTGAACCGGTACGGCGGCAGGGTAACCAGAATATCTTTACCCGTTGTGACCACTTTACCACCGGCAGCTTCCAGAGCGGTGGCTTCGACGTTATAGCCTTTCAGGGCATATTTGGTTTGTAGCGACGAAACCAGTGATTTCACTTCTCCTGACTTCCCTGTCACGGGGTCTGTCAGGGTCAGGCGAACCAGTTCTTTTTTGCGATATTCCAAAACGATATTGTTGTTGCGATCCACCAGATCATAACGGCTGCCTGCAAGGCTACGCCGTGCAGCGACTTCATTCGGGTCAAGCTGTTTCTGCATTGCGCTGCCAGGTTGCCAGGTAAAATCGACGGCAAAACGGGTGTCATTTTCGCCCTGTTTACCCTGGCGTTGCTCCGCGCTGAAGGTCATCAGCGGGAAGGGGGTATAGTTAAGTCCAGCGGTTATGGCATGAGGATTACTTTGCCGATCGTCTTTATCGAACAGGGCTACTTCATCGCCATAATACTGTTCATAGACCAGTTTACCGCCAAGGTGCAGCCAGGCGGGTAGCCAGCCTTCTGCGCGTACATCCCAGCCATTGGCCGGGCGTGCTTCATAATCGTTGTCCAGTTCAGGTGCGCTGCGCCAGTTGGTCAGTCGCAAATAGCCGTTACTGCTTAATTTTAGATAGTCGCGCCAGTACTCCGCGCCAATGCCGGCGCGGGAGTGGTAACGGCTAAGATCGTGGTCGAAAAAGAAGTTGATGCCCGACATCCATGTGGGAGTGAAATGACGCCAACCCAAGCCGTTGTTAATCTGCGTACGCTCGTCAGTACGATGGAGAGTATGCTGACTGAAAAAGAGATTATCAGGCGTTTCATACCACGGATGGAGAAAATCGAACTGGGAGTTCTTCAGGCTAAAATCTTCATCCACGCCCAGCGTGATTCTTGCGGTACCGAAGCGGCTTAACCAGTCTGTCATTGCGCCTGAAGCCTGAGAAGAGGCCCATCCACGCGCCATATTTGCCGCTTGCTCGCTGTTCATATCCTCGGCGAGCAGAGACCCGATTTGCTGTGAAGTACTGGCTATCTGTTGCTCGAGGTTGTCACTGCTATTACCCGGCGGCGGGGTTAATTTTTTTTCACTAACTTGTGCCGGGACATCCAGTTCATCACCCTGGCGGACATTATCAAAACCTCGAGCAAACGTACGAAATTGGTTGAGTTTGCGTAACTCAGCCACCGAAATACCGAAACGTTCGGCAACGCTTTGGGCCGATTCCAGCGCTCCTAGGGTGTAGGGCACCGTATTGGTATTTGCAATGGCGATTTGTGCAGGAACTGGTTGTTGGATTGCGGCGTTTACCACACCTTGTGCTGCCGCAGCCATAGGGAACACAAGTTGAGTTACCAGGCAGATACCCGCAGTTAAGCGGCGTAGTTTGATACCCATCCCGCATAAGATTTGTCGGTCATTTATTTCTTCTCCACTTCTCTTCTTCGTAGCCATGCTTACCTTCCCTGAACGAGCTAACATAAATGCGCCCTTTCTAGCACAGCGAAAAAATGTAAATCCTGATAGCAATATGATTGAAAATTAATAACTTTTCGTTAGGCAGTTTTGGGTGTGAGTTGCAAGAGGGGAGACTACTGAATTACTCAAGTTTTATAATCGAGGGGAAAATGGTGATGGCGCCATAGCAAAACGCCCTCAACCATAAAGGTCGAGGGCGCTTAAGATGTTAAAAACCCGCTATCCGTTAAAAAACAATGTTCAACTAAGGTCAGTGACATTGCGCTAAAAAAGCGAATTTTTAGAATTTGGCTCCTCTGACTGGGATCGCCGTAGCCAATAAATAGCTGATTGGTAAGCTAAAAAAAATCGAGTTTGTCAAGACCACCAGGCTGACCACCTTTTGTTCGAGCGACACGGAGACTTCAGTTGAGTACAGAATAGTTCCTTGCCACCGGGTTCGATCTGGCTGAGCTATTGGGACTGACTCAGCACTTCACGGCCTGACACAGTTGACCGCAAGTCCCTGCGCACCGGAAAAAGTCAGCGCAATCTACACCTGGTCGTCTCCCCCGGAGTCTTACGTTGTACCGATATTAGGCACTATTTAGCTTGCCGCCTTCCCGCAACTCGAACTATTTAATCAATTAACGGACATTTGCTCTTATCTTGATTCATTATATGACTAAATGATTTTTTATTTATTCTATAAAAATCATTTTTATATCTAACTATACCAGATCGATTTACATAATAAATATCATTATTAAAAGTAATACTACCTCTGACATCTCTATCGTCATATTCTCGACTATATGAATCATTAATATGAAATAATAACCCCATAAAAACATTTCTACCAATACATCGCTTCATTCCATAATTATTTATCTGACTTTCAGGAATCCCTGTTATTGACTCAATATCAAACCCTCGCCAATAAACCACCCCTATATAATCTTCATTTTTACCAATTGCATTTTGAATATTTAAAATAAAAAACAATAGTGTCACAAAATTTATTTTCGACATTTTTCCCACTCCACTCGTGGTACTACATATGCAGTCCGTGGGTTTTCACCTAAACCAGCGCGGATAGGATTTTCATTTAAGTTTACGTTATTCATTCTATCCCCACCATCATCATGGACTCCATGAGCATGACCTAATTCATGTCCTAATTCAACTGCCAGTGATGTAACCTCCAGGCCTTGTGCCGTAGGTAATTTTACACACTCATTGGGCTCAATAAACACCGCTTTTTCTTTTCCTTGACAGGAGACATCTGTTGTTCCGGCAGGGCAATAAAAAGCATCGCGATGTATTGTGTATATATTATATACATCTTTCGAATCTTCTAACGGTTTTGTTATTTCTTGTCCTCTCTTTGTTGTATTTAATTGTGCATATGCCTCCTGTAATAATTTTGCCTCATTAGGATCACTAGCTACAACGATCACTTTTAATCCTAAAGGATCTATTTCATTTATTGGATTTAATGGATACGAATATGTATTCAGCCCACCACTCAGCCCAATCGGATCCTGGGTGATATACCGTCCCTGCAACGGATCATAGTACCGGTGACGGTTATAGCACAGCCCCGATTCATCATCGTACTGCTGCCCCGGCAGGCGGTACGGCTGGAACAGATGATGCGGGTTCTCGCCGGAAATACCACGCCGTGCCCGTCCTCGCTCCCTTCCTGCTGCAGCTTCTCCGCCAGGCTGCGGCGCTGCGCTTTCTGCAGCTCACCATTCTCTGTTTCGATACGGATGAGCGGCGTGAAGCTCCCCGGCTGGTATACCGTCTGGATACGCTTGGTATCGGTCTGTACCGTCGTCAGCCGGTCGCCGTCCCAGCCGTACCACGTCACCTCCGGTTTACGCGACAGCGACATCCATCCCGTCAGGTCACGCTCGCGACGCCACACCCGTTTCCCCGTCCGGCGGCCCAGCGGGTCGTAGAGATAGCGGCTCTCGACCAGTGGCTCCTCATGCTGTATCCGCGTGTAAAACACCAGCCGGTGCTGGCTGTCGTAGTGGTAGTGGTGGGTCCGCTCGTCGTCCGTCCGTATCACACCCCTCGGGATGCGGTCCGTCTTCTCCGTCAGCCTGCCGTATTCATCGTAACGGTACAGGTAATGCGCGTCTTCGGTGATTCGGTTATCCGGCCACGCCGTGAGTGTACTGTCCGGGTGCAGCTCCGGGTCCGGCAGGCGGTTTCCCGCCGGGTCGGAGGCATACGGGATGCGGATATCCAGGTCCGGTGCGAGGGTGCGCACACTCTCCAGCCTGCCCGTGGCACTGTAGCCGTATTCCCGCGTCTGCCGCGGGCCGCTGATGCGCACCAGGTCGCCATTGTCATTCCAGCCATAGTCACGGTCATACACCAGGCTGTTCAGGTGCTGATTCTGTAACCGGCCTGCGTGAGTGTATGTGCTGGTCAGTTCATATGCATTATTGCCGAAGCTGCGCACCGTTTCCCGGTGCAGTCTGTCCCGTGTGTACTCCACCAGCGGCGTGTCGCCCAGTTTCATTCCCGCTAGGTAACCGCTGCCATACGTTAGCCACTCCACCGGTGGCAGGCTGTCTGCCTGAAAGCGGTTTGCCAGCCCCTGCTCGTTGTAAGTGTGTTTCGTCTCATGCTGCCAGAGCAGTTCCCCCGTCTCCGGGTGATGTACCGTCTGGCGCTCGCCTGTGAGACGTCCCTTACGGTTATAACCGTAATGCACCGCCACCCGGTGGCCTTCGCTGAGATGGCTGATTTCTGTCAGCCAGCCGTGGTCGTTATACCGCCACTGCTCTGCCGGTTCGCCGTTCACCGTGCGGTGTGTGATACGGTCCGATGCATCGTAGTGCCAGAGGGTGATAAGCCCCTCATCCTCGCTCTGCGTGAGTTTCCCGGTCAGGTCATAACGGTAACGCTGCGTCCGCCCGTCAAAGCCGCGCTGCTGTATCAGGCGGTCAAGCACATCCCAGCTAAATTCTGTATGGCTACCGTTCTCGTTGGTCAGGCTGATGACACGTCCCGCTGCATCGTATTCCATGCTGCGCGTCAGCCCACCCTGTGCGGTGCTGACGGCCTTTCCCCACGCATCGTACTGTGTCTCACTCCGGTTGCCGTCCGGGGCAATGATGGCGGTCGGGTCGCCTGCGGCGTTGTACTCATACTGCGTTTCACGGCCCTGCGTATCTTTCACCGAGATTAACTGGCCACGGTTGTCGTAACTGCGGTAAAGGCTGATGCTTTCCTCACGGTGAACCGCCGTCATTTGCCCGAAGCGGTCATATTCATAACGGGTTTCATAGCCTGAGCAGTCGGTGAAGGTCTGTAACTGCCCGTAGCGGCTCCACGTCATCTGCTTGCGGCTACCCGTCGCATCTTCTGTTACAGAGGGTAATTCACTGTGTGGATTATCATAACTGTAGCGGGTGACATCGCCGTTGCGTGCTGTTTCCTGCGTCAGACGCCCGTACTCATCATATTTCCGGCGCATTTCCAGTCCGTCAGGCCCGGTGGCTGAGGTTAACTGGTTTTGATTGTTATAGTAAAATTCCGATTTCCTGCCGTCCGGCGTGGTGATGCACGTGACGAGTCCCGTCACCACATTCGGACTGTATTCTGTTGTCCGGCCTGCTGCATCCGTCTGTGACTGGAGTCGCCCCATATAGTCAAATTTACTTCGGGTGATGCTGCCATCCGCGAATTCCTTTTTCACCACACGTTTCAGCCCGGCTTCACCTTCCGTGTGCAGCACCTCCCGCCGGTTCAGGCTGTCGGTGATGGTGATACGGTTTTTCTCATACTGATAGGCGTAGCTTAAGCCTGCCGGATTAAACTGCTCCGTCACGCGACCTATGTCGTCGTAGCGGTAACGCATCTCCGGCCTGCCTGCGTAACGGTGCGCCACCATCCGGCCCCGGTATTTATCATCGTAAGTAAAGTGGCGCATCTGAGTACCGCTGCGGTCATACACCGCCGCCAGCTCACCGCGTGCCGTCCAGTCGTAGCGTACCAGGGGGGCGGCGGGCAGATTCTCCGGGTATTCCGGGTCGTGCGTCAGCCACACCCCTGACAGGCGGATACCGTTATCCCGGCCATACTCCGTATAGTCCGGCAGTGAATCCGGGATATCCGATCCTTTCGTTCCTGCGGCGATGGCCTGCTGCCGGGCGTTTTCTGCCCGTTGCGCCTGCGTGGTCAGCACCAGGCGGAACTGACGGCCTGCACCATCGGTCACGCCGGTGATTTCTCCGGTAAATTCGCCTGCGGCCTCACGGTGGAAGGTTTGCGTGCGCCCGAAGCGGTCCACCAGGCCGGTCAGCACCCGGTACGGCGGCAATGGGGCAGGCAGCACCTCATTCCCCCCCGGCACCCGCTCACTCCAGCCGAGTACCCACCACGGCCCCTGCGGACTGTTCGTCGCCAGATAAATATGCGGACTCAGGCGGAGTTCTTCCGGCAGAGCCTGCCAGAGTGGGGCAAGACGGTGACTTTCATTCAGTTTCGCCACGCCGCCGCGTACCAGCCAGAATAATTCGCTGCGGCTGAAACCATCCTCACCGGGAAACAGGTGCTCAAAATGAATGCTTCTGCCACCGTTATCATTGAGTATCAGTTCGTTATCGCGTATCTGTAAGCGGATATCAAAGGGTGCTTTCCAGCCAGGACCGAAGATACCGACGGGCGCAGGGGTTTTCGTCCGGTAGCTGCTGTAGGTGCGGGAGAGCACGAACGGTAACGGGCCGGGCAGCGCGAAATCGGTTTCGCCGGGCTGTACTTTTGCACCGAGCAGCGGATTCACCGGGTTGCCGGAAGTGAATCCGCCGGGGCACACTGAGCAGGCCACGCCGGTTGGCGCACCAATTCTCACGCCTGCCGACCCCTGGACTATCGGGCCGCCGTACTGGGTCATGTCTCCCTGACGTGCCGCTGGTTTTCCGCTCATCGCTGATATCCTTTTTATGGTTCATCTGGCCTGATGCTGGCGGCACCGGACAAAATGATAAATAACGTTACTGTATGAAACGAAATACGCTTTTTTACATTTATTTTTTTGACTGATATCAACGGGAAGAATTAATTGACAGGATTTTTATTGAAAAACGTTTGTATATTATTCAATGTATATTTCATATAAATATATTTAGTCTTAATATTTATGGTGTGATTGAGTTTACCTGCTTTCTCCAAACCTCTTGCCGCAAATTACCGATCATTGTATTGTTGCGCCGCGTCTGCAAAATCAGGCGTCGGGATTGGCATCCTGTAATACTTCACTGACAACACAATATTTTGTGTTGCGTATGGTCACATCTCAATGGTGGGATCGGGCGGGGGCGTCGTAAGACGCGCCGGTGTCAGTGAGGCCGGTAATGCCAACTCCGTCCGGTTTCACCACCCGTGAAATTGGCATTTCCGGTGGTGGAGATCATCATCACTCACTGGAGGCTGCCCCTATGGCAACTACCCTCACTTCTGAATGCAATTTACTCGTCATTCCCTTCAGCGCCGCTACCAACTTCACCACTCTGGCGGATTACTGCGAGCATTTCGCTGAAACGATCATCGAGTGCCACGATCTGGCGCTGAAAATGGCGCCCTGCGGCAGGCTTAGTACCTGTCTTGCACTGCTGCGGCCCACGCTGGGCGAACCGATCCCGCCGCACCTGATCGACCGCTTTACTGTGGATGTTCTTCCTGATGTTTTACCGGAATTTACCCCTGATGCAGACCTGCTCTGTGATTACTGCCTGGCGCTGGCGCAGGTACTGCTGGGACGGTCACTGTTGCCGGAAACCGAAACGACGCTGACCGGGTTACTGTGCGATCTGGTCTGGTATTTTGCCGATGGTCTGAAAGCTCCGCGCTGGATTCGTACCACTGACGGCGTGCAGCCCTGTCAGTAGAGGCAGGGATGATGCAACCATACCGGAGGACCGATGTGAAAGTGTTAGTCCTGATAACTGAACCGGCAGGAACACTGTTACAGTAAAACCAGACTCTCCCGGCGCTCTGCCTGTTTTTGCTGGCAGCGCGCCGGGAGAAGACAAGCGAAGCGCGGCAGTTTTTCCGTCACCAGGTAAGCAAACATACTTTCAAACCCGGAAAGAGTTTTTCCTTCCTGCACCAGAAATAATGGCGCAGTCTCCCGCCTGCAACAAACTGCCTCCGGGCAGTCCCTTTGTCGCTTCGCGTCTGAAAGAAGCGCCTGGCATTGCCAGCATGACATCCTTTACCGGCGTTGATCTCTGAAAACGCCGGGGATGCAAAAATACCGGCATCTGAGACTGACGTACATATACACCATCACTGCACCAGATACCCGGCTTTACGGGCTGGCACTCTGGCTTTGCCGGGTTTTATCTTCTGCTGACAACCAGCGCCTTACATTGACGGGCTGCGGCCTGCAAAGACAGCAGGCTTTGCTGCCGCGTGACCGTCACCCTGCACCAGAAACGCAACGTTTACCCTCTGCACCAGACGAGGCGTCACTCTGGTCGCGCCAGCGACAGGGCAAAGTGACGCCGCACAACTCACCGCCGCAAGCCGCGCCAGTCCCGGCCTGCGCCATATTTCCGCCGTCTGACATGCCCTTTGGGGCCGCTGTCAGCTCAGAGTAAAGGAGAAAAAGATCGATACCGAGGGGGGGCACGATGCTCCGGAGACACCCCTGCTTCGTCAGGCAGTCTGTACCGCGTACAGCCTGAAACTCCCTAAACCTCAACAACCAGCCACTCCGGCGTGAAGGTATCGTTCTGGCGCAGCCAAAAAGCACACGCCGGAGACTGTTTGTTTATGTTGCAGGGGGATTCATGAGTAAATTAAGCAGTGAAATGAAGGCGCTGGCGAAGAAAGCGGGCGACAGCTTCAAAACGGTGAATGACCGTATCCATATTACAAAACGGTTCAGTGAACATTTACGGGCGCTGAATATCCAGATCCAGAGGGTGGAGCAGATCAGGGTTCGCCATATCGAATGCTACATTGAGGAACGGCTGGAGCAGGATATTGGTTTACGAACGCTGCAAAACGATATGGCGGCACTGCGGGCCGTGCTGAGACAGGCTGGACGCAGGCAGGTGGTGGAGCATCCGCGTCTGACCAATAAGGCATTAGGGGTGTCAGGCGCTTCGCGCAACGGCACGCGCCGCGCCATCACGCCGGAACATTACCAGCAGGTGATGGAGAAAGCCCGTACTCAGGACGCAGGGCTGGCAGCAGCGCTGGAGATTGCGCGGCTGATGGGGCTGCGTTCGCAGGAGGCGGTACAGAGTTCACAGTCGCTGAAAACGTGGCTGAAAGCCATTTCCCGCGGTGAAACCCGGCTGAAAGTGGTGTTTGGCACCAAAGGTGGGCGTCCCCGCCATACGACAGTTCTGGATACTGGCGCAGTCAGGAAGGCTCTGGAAAAGGCCTTACTGGTCGCGGATCGACACAATGGCAGGCTGATCGACAAGCCTGATCTCAAAATGGCGCTGGAGAGCTGGCACAAACAGGTCATTAAGGTGGGGCTGAAGGGGGAATTTTCCCCTCACTCCCTGCGCTATGCCTGGGCGCAGGACGCGATCCGCCATTATCTGGCGCAGGGATTCAGCGAAAAGGAATCCCTGGCGCTGACGGCGACGGATCTGGGTCATGGCGACGGTCGCGGTCGCTGGGTGAAACAGGTGTATGGATACCGCTGGAGGGAGGAATAACTGAATTCATGAATGTCGCAAAATAGTACGTTACTGCGTAACGACAGCGATTTATCGTACCCTATGTTCCGGATCTGGCGCAGGGGGCGAACGGGTTTATATTGTGAAAATATCGTTACAGCATGACGAATAAATATCAACAGATCAGATTCTCCTGCTTAACCAATATAGTTTGTCGGAATATTATAGTGATTACCCCTGTAATCACACGAAATGCTCTCTGTTAATAACAGGTGTTTCAATCATTTTTACCAATACTACAGGGCTGGGAAAATTTTAAAATGTAAATTCACCGGGGCATCACATTAATTCTGGCACAGGGTTATATCTGAATAATTCTCTCTGTGTTTTTCCGTATCCTGTGACATATATTATATGGTCTCAGGATGCCTCATGATTTTATAAAAATGCTGCGACGGTTTTTGGCATAATAACCTGCTTCATATGAATTAAGAATCTTCGGTGCTTCATGTTATTTTTTGCACTTTGTGATCGTTATCCTGTGGTGAAAATACAGTCTGGTGCAGACTGTCATGGAGCATTTCCAAATAAACTGGTTGCGCCAGAAAGGGAAAGGGCCATAAAGGTTAAGGGGCAATAAGGGGAACAGCGCCTGATCGGAAAGGGCCGAACATCAAAGGGCCAGAAGCTGGCGCAGTCCTGAACAGGTAGAGCGGCGGGACGCTGGCGAAGATAGCAGATTACCCGGGACGGGGGCAGATTATTTTGTCTCTGTATAGCTGGTGCAGTGATAATCTGTATCAGGAAAGATTGTCCGGTATTTTATGGCGCATTTTTGGGGATGTATTAAGTGGTAATTCCGTGGAAATATCGATTATTGATAGCTTTTCACCTTCCGTGATTAACATGTGAATCACGGAAGGTGGCTGCCTGTTGAAAACAGATGCATTGATAGGTTTTTCCTGAAATTATTGGAAGCCAAATAATTTCAGGCTTATATCTGTCTGGTCACTGAATATCTGATGCAGTTCTTACAGGTTTCAGAGTATAGGGTCAGGAGATATTCTGGTGCAGATATTCTGGAGTATTAATTGGTATTTTCGTGAAAATATCCCGTATTGATAGGTTTTCATCTTCTGTGATTTGCAGGCAAATCACAGAAGGTAGTTATCTATCAATAATGCATTTATTAATAGGCAATCGACTGCAAATATTCTACTGGAATAATTTTCGGTGCTTCCCAATTAATAATAACAAAAACAGCGACAATACCTCTCAATACAAAAAAACAGATCCCGGTCAATCAGGATCTGCTTTTCCGGTTTTAATGATTTACGCTATTTCTGATTCAGGCTGCCTTATGCTGCCGGGCATAAATGTACGGCGCAACATACCCCTCGCGGCACACATCCAGATAATCCGACCACCACTGCATCATGGCCTTTCTGGCCTCCAGATGCTCTGCTTTATGCACATATGCCGCCCGCACGCTGTTGCGCTCCTGGTGGCTCATTTGCCGCTCCACCGTATCGCGTGACCACAGGTCCGACTCCACCAGGGCGCTACAGGCCATTGCCCTGAGTCCATGCCCGCAGATTTCAGTTTTCGTGTCATACCCCATCAGGCGCAGCGCCCGGTTGGTTGTGTTTTCGCTCATTGGCTTGTACGGATTATGATCGCCGGGAAACACCAGATCCAGATGGCCGGAAAGCTCCTGTATCTGTTTCAGAAGGGCAATCGCCTGGCGGGAGAGCGGTACGATATGCGGAGTACGCATTTTTGCGCCACGCCCCGAAAACCGAACTTTGTCGATGGCCTCGCGGGTGGCGGGGATGGTCCAGATTTTGTGCCTGAAATCGATCTCGCTCCAGCGGGCGAAACGCAGTTCGCTGGAACGGATGAACAGGTGCAGTGTCAGCACCTCCGCCAGCCGGGTTAACTCCCGGCCCTGCTGATAGTCACCGATGCGGCCAAGCAGTTCGGACAACCGCTCCAGCGGTAACGCGGGGTAGTGATTCTTTACGGGGGAGGAGACAACGCCATCCAGATGCTGCGCCGGATTGCTTTCGGTAAGCCCCTGCTATACGGCATAGCGCATGATGTTGCTGAGTTGCTGCCGCGTGCGGGACGCGACTTCCAGAAAGCCCTTATCCTCAATAACCCTCAGCAGGGCAGTGAAATCCTGCGTTTTAAGTTTGGCAACGGGCAAATGACCAACCGCCGGGAAGATATGGTTTTCCATACTGGCGAGAATACGGGCGGCATAATCAGCCGACCATTTTTTGTTGGTTTTGTGCCAGGCCAGCGCCACCGCTTTAAAGCACTTTTCAGGGGAGCAGGCGGCTTTCTCTGCCATGCGCTGCTGCGCCGGGTTGATATTCTGCGCCAGTAGCTTACGGATACCGTCGCGCTGCTGCCTGGCTTCTGCCAGTGAGACCAGCGGATATGCGCCAAGACTGACTCTGGATTCTTTTCCGTTGAAACGATATTTGAGATACCAGATGCGTGAACCACCCGGATTGACGAGCAGATACAGACCGTGAGAATCGGAGAGTTTTACCGGACGGGAATAGGGTTTTAACTTGCGGATTTTAGAACCAGTGACATACGGATTAACAGTCCGCCGTTCTACCGACTGAACTACAGAGGAATCGTGTGAACGGGGCGCATATTACTTAGCGGTACCTTGTCTGTCAACACTAAATTTCATAAGTCATTTCAATTGGTTAATTAATCTGCAAAGTTGTTAATTAATGAACATTCGTCGCCGAAAACGAATCTGTATCATTAGCGCGATGCAGTCTCTGCAAAGGATCTTGTTGATAAAATTGGCAGAAACGTTGCCACAATGAAGGGAAACGAGGAGCAAAAAGTTCTGGGGCGCTAAAGAAATATTCAGAAAGTACGGCAAAACATTCAGCAGGATCACTGGCAGCATAAGCATCAATGCTCGCCGCATTCTCGCCAACCAATTCGATTTCTTCCTGAATGTTGTTCATTGCAGCATGAAGATCGTGTTCCCAGCCAGCAACCTCACGCAACGGAATAAAGGGAACTCCGCTGGCGCGATCGCCGTTACGGGTGTCCAGCTTATGAGCGACTTCATGAATAATCAGGTTAAAACCAGAAGCATCAAAAGAATCTTGTATATCCAACCAGTTCAAAACGATAGGCCCTTGCTGCCAGCTCTGACCTGACTGAACAATACGTTGGTTATGCACCAGACCGATATCGTCTTCCCATTCATCATCGACCACAAATGGCGCAGGATAAATTAAGACTTCATGAAAACCATCCAGCCATTCCAGTCCTAACTCCAGAACGGGTAGGCAAAATAGAAGTGCTATCCGGCAGCTTCTTAATGAATCCAGTTCAAAGCCCTGTAAAGGAACAAGCCGCTTTTGCTGTAAAAAACGTTCGGCAAGAGTGACTAATTTGCTTTGTTCCTGTCGGCTGAACGGACCGGTCTCGAAAACCGGAGTAGGGGCAACTCTACCGGGGGTTCAAATCCCCCTCTCTCCGCCACTTTATCAATGACTTATCTCCCGACTTCCCGCCTTGCTTTTCCTAAACAGAACAATCGTAGAATATTCTTGAAGGGTTAGATCGTCACTGTTTTCTGTTCGATACTGTGACATTCAGCACTTGATTCGCTATGGATCTGACAGGAAGCTTTCGAGCGAAAATGTGCAGTTATTCAGTCGTTTTCTTATCGCTCACCATTATTCTTTTAGACATTCATCCTATGAAACTGCCGCAAAGTTGGTGGTGGGAACTGAAGTTGCGTAGAGAAGGGGTCAATAATTGAGTCAAAAAAGGAACGCGGCCGTCAGATTAAAGCCGCGGGACAAAGTCCATAATTTCCAAGAGTTGTTGAATTTCCCAGCTTTTTTGAAAGCCTTTGTATCATACTAACAAGTAAAAAAGGTTTAAATACCAAAATTAACCTGTATTTTTGATAAGTCTTACCATTGTACGATTTACACAGTTTCTGCTCCTCCTTGTTGATAGTGGAAAGGGTGCATTGTGCACTTGCGTAAACATTTATGACGCGTTGATGTCCATGGTTCACATTTCCTTGTCAGGGGATCGACTTATTTGCGGCGAGGCATCATTCGTAACAGAGTATTATCTTTCTGAATGTAGTGATGAAAGAGTGCTGCGCCAGCGTGAGCTGCGATTAAAAAGTAGCCTATATTTGCCCAGGTTTCGTGAATATTTTTTATCAGTGCTTTAATTTCGCTGTTTGGGGTAACAAAGGGAGACACATTGAAACCAAGGAAACTCCACGATTTTCCACTGTAAGCCATCAAAGCAATCCCCAGCAGAGGAAGTGCAAGGAAGGTTATATAAAGCATGATGTGCATTAGCGAAGCCGCTTTCATTTGCCAGGCAGGTGGCGGTGGCACAATAGAAGGATCACTATAACGGTGTTTTATAATCAGGCGTGAAAACATTAACACCCAAACGAATATACCCGCATTGTAATGTATTTCTCGCATCAGCAGATAAGTACTACTACCTTTAGGAAACCAGCCACGGAGTTCCATCGCGGCATAGGTTATTGCAATGAAAAGCAGCGTTATCCAATGTAAATAAATTTGAGTTTTTGAGAATCGGTTCATTTTTGTAGCTCCTGTAATTTTCACAGTCAAGCTATCCCATGAACCTTAAAAATTCCTTATACAGATGTGGTTTTAAGAATTTGTTATTTAAAAAATTGATAGTGCACATTGTAACCAGCCAATATAAGCAATGGCGTGAGCACAGGTATCTTTCTCTGTTGGCCGTATTGTGTATGGAATCCGTTATTGGTTAACTCAATGCGGGTTAGCTTATTTAATATACAGACACGTCATAGTGATGAGCGTGTCTGTAGCTAGCTTGCGTTCAGTGGCGTTTGTGGATGGACCAGTGGTAGTTATGATGACTTACTAAAGCGGCATCGAGGCGTTATCATGAGAATACTCAATGAGACATCATTTCCTCGACCACTTCTTCGCTACTCAACTGATATGGATAATACGTTGGCCAGTTTTCCATTTCATTTAATAAAGATTGCTGTGAATCATTACCCATAAAAATGTGAAAATGAGATGATTTTCGTGGTGCAATTATATGATCGCTAAATTGTATATATTTAGGGGCTTTGCTTTTAGGATCTTTACATTCGAATAAGTAACGAACGCCTTTCTTACCTGATTTGTAAGTGAGTATTTTGTATCCATCGTAATCATATTTACAGGATGTTGTTTCATTATTTCTATGGAATTCAACAATGCCGTCCTCAATGCCAATCATCTCGATATCTGTCGCATAACCTTTGTGATAATAATCTTTAATTTCAGCAAATGTTTTAGTTTTATCTGCATCCGCTTTCTTCTGAAAGACGGGGTCAAGTTTGCCACTTTGCAGTAAAGGATAAACGGATTGCCAGACTCCATCCCAGTCACTGAGCGTTCGGTTTTGTACATTGGCATCATCAAAAACACCATTAGCAGCTTTTTGTTCGACCTCTGTTAAGGGTTTGCCGTGTGAGTGATGACCATGCGAAAAGGCAGGAGCGCTAACAATAAAGACACCTAAAGCAACAGCCAGTTTGTGAAGACGAATCGCCAAAACAGTTTCCTCCAGAGTCATTGTATATGATGTGTAATGTTATATTGTAACATATGACAAAATGCAACAACTCTTAGGAGATGAGAGCATAGTTTTCTCAGGTGTATTTATCTATCTTATTGAAATAAAATGAATTATGTTGATAATTTGAGGTTGATGACAAACGAAACATAACCTGATGTGATCTGCGCAGGCCGGACAGGGCGCTCGCGCCGCATCCGGCAGGGATAACGCGTACTTTGTCGGCAATATGAAGTTATACAGATAATTTGTTGTGAACCTGCTTGCGTAACCGGTTAAAAAGGGAACGCAACTTCTTATACCGTAAGGCTAAAAGCAGTACAGCCAGCCCAGCGTAGATGAGCGGCTGCGGTGAAATAATCTTCACTGACCACAGATAATGTATTGGGGCCAGGATCGCGACAAGATAGACGAAATTATGCAACTGTTGCCAGTGCTTGCCGAGTTTTCGCTGCATCGCCTGGGTTGAAGTAAACGCTAAAGCAAGCAAAATAACCCAGCTGATAATTCCTAACGTTAAATAAGGCCGGGTAATTAACTCCTTGCCTAATAACGCCAGATTATTCACGCCCAGCTCCAGCAATGCGTAACTGGTTAAATGCAGTGTCGCCCAGGCAAAGCACCATAAGCCTAACAGGCGGCGAGTGCGTATCAATAACGGCTGTTTTGCGTAGCGTGCCAGAGGTGTGATTAACAAGGTCGCCAGCAAAAATTTCAGTGCAGTGCGACCGGTAAAATGCTGAATATCTTTCACCGGATCGGCACCCAGTCCACCGTGATTGATCGCCCAGACCAGCCAGAGAAACGGCAACAATCCGGCAAGATGCAGGCTAACTTTCAGCCATGTCACCTGTTTTGCTGTCAGACGCATTCAGAAATTCTCCCGCAAATCCAGGCCACGATACAGCGATGCCACCTGGTCGGCGTAACCATTAAACAGTAGCGTTGGCTGGCGCTGTACATCGAGGATGCCGCCTGAACCAATAAATCGTTCGGTAGCCTGTGACCAGCGCGGGTGATCAACATGCGGATTAACGTTGGCGTAAAAACCGTATTCGTCAGGCGCTGCCAGATTCCAAGTGGTTGGCGGACGCTCGCGGGTCAGCTTAATACTGACGATCGATTTAATCCCTTTAAAGCCATATTTCCACGGCACAATCAGTCGCACCGGCGCGCCATTTTGTGGCGGTAACGCCTTGCCATAAACACCCACGGTCATCAGTGTGAGCGGATGCATTGCTTCGTCGAGACGCAATCCTTCGACATAAGGATATTTCAGCCCGCCGCCGATAAAGCGGTCCTGCTGGCCTGGCATTTGTTCCGGTGCATAAATTGTTTCGAAAGCGACATACTTCGCATTGCTGGTGGGTTCGGCAAGCGCCAGCAATTTGTGCAGCGGAAAACCAATCCACGGCACCACCATCGACCACGCCTCCACGCAGCGCATACGATAAATACGCTCTTCCAGCGGAAAGCGACGGGTTAAATCATCGTGATCGAGGGTCAATGGTTTTGCCACTTCGCCGCTGATTTTCAGTGTCCATGGATCGGTTTTCAGGCTACCAGCATTAGCGGCGGGATCGGCTTTATCCAGCCCGAATTCATAGAAGTTGTTATAGCCGGAAACTTTATCTGCTGGCGTCAGTGGCAGGTTATTTTGCCAGGCGGCAGGCTTGCTGAACTCCAGCGGTTTTCCGGCGGGGGCGGGTGGGCGATCGTTCCCTTTAAACCAGCTAAGCAGATCGGCATGCGCAGCGTGAGGCAAAGAAAGTGCAGCTGCGCTGATGCCCAGTGCTTTTAACACCTGCCGACGCTTCATAAAGAATACCGACTCGGCCGTAACATCTGATTCTTTTAAAAATTGATTCTTTTTCATAAGCCATCACACTTTTTTGTCGTTAGCCAGCAAGAGCCGTTTACTGTTAATCTGTCAGGGAGTGTCCTCCCTAACAGTAGCAGAGATCTGCTTTTACATATTTATGCTTTAACTGCCACGATAGGTTGAATACCCATATTGGCTAAGTAATAAAGGCACATGATAATGCTCGTTCACTTTATTAATATGAAATTCAACGGGGATCTCAGGGAAGAAACTTTCAAGATTTTGTTTCTTGAAATAGTCCCCGGTTTTAAATACGACACGGTAATCGCCAGTAGTCGCAGTTTGCTCGGGCCACAGTGCCTTAATTCGTCCATCCTTATCTGTTTTGGCGGTATTAAGTTGTAACCAGCCGTTATCCGCCTTCTTTTCAAGAGTGACTGTCACGTCAGCAGCGGGTTTTCCGGTTTGCTGGTTCAAAATGTGCACGCTAAGAATGTTTTGTTGTGCGGCATAAACCAAAGAAGGTAATGAAAATGCTGCCGTTGCTACCGAGAGTACTAAATAACGCTTTAACATGTTTATATCCTTGTCATGTGAATGAGTTTTGAGGATAGCGAAAAAGCGGCCAGGGTAACCTTACAGCAGCATTACAATTTTGTAATGAACCAGGCTGTTTCTATAACATATGATTTATGGCATATTATTTTCATGAAGATTTTACTTATTGAAGATAATCAAAGGACCCAGGAGTGGGTAACGCAGGGGCTTTCCGAAGCGGGTTATGTCATTGATGCCGTTTCTGATGGCAGAGATGGGCTTTATCTTGCGCTGAAGGATGATTATGCATTGATCATTCTGGATATTATGCTTCCGGGTATGGATGGCTGGCAGATCTTACAAACGTTAAGAACAGCAAAGCAAACCCCTGTTATTTGCCTTACTGCAAGGGATTCTGTCGATGACAGAGTCAGAGGGCTGGACAGTGGAGCAAATGATTATCTGGTAAAACCTTTTTCATTTTCTGAGTTGCTGGCAAGGGTTCGGGCACAATTAAGGCAACATCACGCTTTGAATTCAACATTAGAAATCAGCGGCTTAAGAATGGACTCTGTTAGTCAAAGTGTGAGCAGGGACAATATCAGTATTACACTGACGCGCAAGGAGTTTCAGTTACTTTGGCTACTGGCCTCCAGAGCTGGCGAAATTATACCCAGAACGGTTATTGCGAGTGAAATTTGGGGAATCAACTTTGATAGTGATACCAATACGGTGGACGTCGCCATTCGCAGGCTCCGCGCAAAAGTTGATGATCCTTTTCCTGAAAAGCTAATTGCCACAATCCGTGGGATGGGATATTCATTCGTAGCGGTAAAAAAATAATGAAAAGATTGTCTATAACCGTCCGTTTAACCTTGCTTTTTATATTGCTGCTGTCTGTTGCTGGCGCTGGAATTGTCTGGACTCTCTATAATGGCCTGGCAAGTGAGTTGAAATGGCGCGATGATACAACACTCATTAACCGGACAGCACAGATCAAGCAGTTGTTAATTGATGGGGTAAATCCAGATACGTTACCTGTATACTTTAACCGGATGATGGATGTTAGTCAGGATATCTTGATCATTCATGGTGATAGCATCAACAAAATTGTTAACCGGACAAATGTCAGTGATGGCATGTTAAATAACATACCTGCTAGTGAGACAATCAGTGCAGCTGGCATTTACAGAAGCATTATTAATGACACTGAGATTGATGCTTTACGAATTAATATTGATGAAGTTTCGCCATCATTGACGGTTACTGTGGCTAAATTGGCTTCAGCCAGACATAACATGCTTGAACAGTATAAAATTAATAGCATTATAATTTGCATTGTCGCTATTATACTGTGCTCAGTATTAAGTCCGCTGTTAATCAGAACGGGGTTACGAGAGATCAAAAAGTTGAGTGGTGTAACGGAAGCGCTGAATTATAACGATAGCCGGGAACCTGTTGAGGTTAGCGCATTACCGAGAGAACTAAAACCTCTTGGGCAGGCGTTGAATAAAATGCATCATGCTTTAGTCAAAGATTTTGAACGCCTAAGTCAATTTGCTGACGATCTCGCTCATGAACTTAGAACGCCAATTAATGCATTACTGGGTCAGAATCAGGTTACGCTCAGTCAAACCAGAAGTATCGCTGAATATCAAAAAACAATTGCCGGTAACATTGAAGAGCTGGAAAATATTTCGCGGTTAACAGAGAACATACTGTTTCTTGCCAGGGCAGATAAAAACAATGTTTTGGTGAAACTGGACTCGCTTTCTCTCAATAAGGAAGTCGAAAATTTGTTGGACTATCTTGAATATCTTTCAGACGAGAAAGAGATTTGCTTTAAGGTCGAGTGCAATCAGCAAATCTTTGCGGATAAAATTTTACTGCAACGAATGTTATCGAATCTTATTGTTAATGCCATTAGATATTCACCAGAAAAATCGCGTATTCATATAACCAGTTTTCTTGATACCAACGGATCTCTTAATATTGATATCGCCAGCCCTGGAACGAAAATTAATGAGCCTGAAAAACTCTTCCGTAGATTTTGGCGGGGAGATAATTCGCGTCATTCCGTAGGTCAGGGACTTGGCCTTTCTTTAGTCAAAGCGATTGCCGAATTACATGGGGGAAGTGCTACGTATCACTATCTCAATAAGCATAATGTGTTCCGGATTACGTTGCCGCAAAGAAATTAACATAGGGCTTCAGTACGCCATAAATTAACCGTGAAAAAACGCAGCCACGTCGTGAGTATTAACGTGGCTGCGATTGATTATGCGCTTACATTCATACGTAACAGGGATTAACCCGCATAAGCTGCCAGCATTTCCTGCGCCGCCAGTTTACCCAACGCATTCGCTGCGAAAGGACTGTCGCCGGTGAGAAGTTTACGGTCCTTATGTACTCGCCCGGTGATGTCGTCATTAATGATTTTCATGCCCATTTTCTTCAGCTCTTCGCCGAAGTACCAGGTGAGATGACCCGGCATATAGCCTATCTCTGGCGTTTGTTTGTCTGCGGCGTCTGGGAATGCGCAAATGGAATAACCATTCAGTGGGTTATCGCCGTGGCGAAGCGCCAGAAAAGCCGCCGGGCCGTGGCAAAGGGAGATAACAAAACGGTCATTTTTGATTGCCCACTGCAAAGCAGCAGCTACGTCCTGGCTTTCTGGTAAACCAATAAGTGCGCCATGACCACCAGGAACAAAGATTGCTGCATATTCGCTGTCAGCGTTGAGGCTGGCGACAACATCCGCGAGTTTCTTCGGATTGCGGAACAACGATTTATGCTGCTCAAAGAATGGCATTACTTTTTCATCTTTGTGCGGCATAGCCCAGTATTCAAACTTGGTCATCAGACCGGAGATGGTCGCCACTTCGAATTCGAAACCTGCAGCATGGAGATGATACAACGGCAGCAACGTTTCAATCGGATGGTTACCGGTCGAGAACAGTTTTCCGTTATCGGTTGGCAAATAACGTTCGTCCGCGGCGATCACCAGAATTTTATGTTTACCGCGATACGGTTTTGGATAGTCCACGCCATCAAGATCAGAGACAGGACTGGTATATTGGCTAAGCGAATATTCTGAAGGGAAGAATGCATTATCTTCAGCAATATCGACCTGCGGATTTTTACTTGTTTGAACAGTCATAGTGTATTCCTTATTGTTGCTTAGTTAGGGTAGTCACTATATTTGCGACTGAGCTGGTCGCTATTTTTAACCAGGCTGGAAAATTGAGTCAATATATCGAAAGCGGTAGTCGGCGGGTGTAAGTATGTAATGATGATGCTGCACTGGTGTTGAATATTATTCACGCCAAATTTTCCTTATTGAGCAACGTCGTCGCAAGTGGCCTCAATGATTTTAGACCATTATCAGAGGTACGGGGCGACGGGGAGAGATTTAGTGCTGTGGAATATTGTGGTGCTGATGAATATTTATATCCCGGATTGGTAGAGAAAAAGCTTATTTCATGCACTATTTTTGCAAATATTTCTATATGGGAGGCGGTTTTGTTGCAGATTAATTCATAAAGAAATGCATTTGGGTCTTGGCTGGAAGAGTCGCTGGTAGATGTTATTGTGCCAGCAGGGGCAGGGTAAGGTGCTGTATCGATATGCTTTGGCAATTGCGCGTGCCGCAGAGGGAGATAAAATGCCAATAAAAAAGCCTGAGTTCGATGAGGGACGAACTCAGGCTAGTGTTAAGTTTTACAGTAACACGCCGCGGCGCGTTGGCTGATTAGAACTGGTAGACGATACCAAATGCGAGTTGGTCGTCGGTGTTCAGTCCATGAGCGAGAACATAATCACTCTTATCAAGCAGGTTGATCTGATAAGCGGTATATACGTTCATGTTCTTATTGAAGTAATACCAGGTACCGATTTCAATGTAGTTCAGACGATCAGAATCTTTGTAACCTGCTACGTCCAGTGCTTTAGAATAGGAGTAACCGATGGATGGACGCAGACCGAAGTCGAACTGATATTGCAGAACAGCTTCGAAGTTTTGTGTTTTGTTCACAACATCACCGTCGTCGGAATTCATGTTGTGAGATTCACCGTACATCACAGCAGCATAGACGTTGTTGGCATCATATTTTGTTGACAGTGCCCAAACTTCTGCTTTTTCACCTTTACTATCACTAGACTGGAAATCAGTACGATCAGAGTTTGCGTAAGCACCAGCAAATGAGAAACCGTCAATAGTGTAAGTTACAGATAAACCATGGCCATCGCCATTTGCTTTGTAGTTGCCTGTACCTTCATTTTTACCCTGATATTGCAGAGCAAAATTTAGACCTTCAACCATGCCAAAGAAATCTGTGTTACGATAGGTTGCAACACCGTTGGTACGGTTGGTCATGAACAGGTCAGTACCAGCCCATGAATCACCGCCCCACTCAACAAACATATCAGTAAATGCTTCTGCATCATACGCGACACCGACATTACGACCATAGTCGAATGAACCAAAATCTTTGTAACTCAAACCAGCATAAGCCAAACGAGTTTGGTCAGGGTTGTGTCTGTTTGATGCTTCCAGGTCTAGTTCAAACTGACCGTAACCAGTCAATTCAGGGTTGATCTGAGTTTCACCTTTCACGCCTACACGGGCATAAGAGGTATCTTGAGAATTATCGCCTTTTTCACCATTTTCACGGTCGGTCAGAATGCGCTCACCAACCATCTTGCCGTACAAATCCAGTTTATTGCCATCTTTATTATAAATTTCAGCCGCATTTGCTGCGCCAGCAACTAATAACGCCGGGACCAGCATTGCCAGAACTTTTCTTTTCATTATGTATTCCCTTGTGATTATAATCTTCATGAATATATCAATAAGTGCCGTTATCCAAAAAAAAGCACATTTGGATACTATTCTATGAAGTTCATTTTATTTTAAAGATTACATGTAACAAATGTATTTAAAAGATTTCAAAATGTTTCTAATCTATTTAATATAATTCAGAATTATGAATTCTAAATATAAAAAAAAAAGCCGGCATCATGCCGGCCCAAAAAATATAAACAAGACGATAAAAGGCTAATAACGGAAGCATCATGACACAGAATAATAAAAAGGTATAATTGTAATCAGTGCTAATATATTGATTAAATGAATTAATAAAGCCAATATCAAAGATAAATAAAATCGCTCAAAACGATTTTTCCTGTATTCACTGCCGTTGCGCAAAAATTATCTATTTGTTCAAAAAATGAGTGAGTCTTGACTGGCTCATCCAATGTGGAAAAATGTGACTTTTATCACATAATAGTACTAAGTCTGAATTTTCCGGGTTATCTCAAAATGGAATACGGTTCGACAAAGATGGAAGAGAGACTCTCTCGCAGCCCTGGTGGCAAACTGGCTTTGTGGGCTTTTTATACATGGTGTGGCTATTTCGTCTGGGCAATGGCGCGTTACATCTGGGTGATGAGCCGGATCCCCGATGCCCCCGTGTCGGGATTTGAAAGCGATTTAGGCTCTACCGCGGGAAAGTGGTTAGGGGCACTGGTCGGATTTTTATTTATGGCTCTGGTCGGGGCATTGTTAGGCAGCATTGCCTGGTACACCCGACCTCGTCCCGCACGTAGCAGACGCTATGAATAAAAACTGCTAAGGTGGCTACTCTTTGGCAACGGAGCGCGTATGGACTTACAACACTGGCAGGCACAGTTCGAAAACTGGTTGAAAAACCATCATCAGCACCAGGACGCGGCCCATGACGTGTGTCATTTTCGCCGCGTCTGGGCTACGGCACAGAAGCTGGCGGCAGATGACGACGTCGATATGCTGGTGATTTTAACCGCCTGTTATTTTCACGATATTGTGAGCCTGGCGAAAAATCATCCGCAAAGGCAGCGTTCTTCAATCCTGGCAGCAGAAGAGACGCGTCGCCTGCTCCGTGAAGAGTTCGTGCAATTTCCGGCGGAGAAAATTGAGGCCGTTTGTCATGCCATTGCCGCTCACAGTTTCAGCGCGCAAATCGCCCCCTTAACCACGGAAGCTAAAATCGTCCAGGATGCAGATCGGCTGGAAGCCCTGGGAGCGATTGGCCTGGCGCGCGTGTTTGCCGTTTCAGGGGCATTGGGCGTGGCGCTGTTTGATGGTGAAGATCCGCTCGCACAGCATCGCCCGCTTGATGATAAACGCTACGCGCTGGATCATTTCCAGACTAAGTTGCTGAAGCTACCGCAAACCATGCAAACCGCAAGAGGCAAGCAGCTGGCGCAGCACAACGCGCATTTTTTAGTCGAGTTTATGGCGAAGCTCAGTGCCGAACTGGCGGGGGAGAATGAAGGTGTCGATCACAAGGTGATAGATGCGTTTTCATCCGCTGGCTGAGCGCGTGGCCCTAAATGGCTGTAATTATGTTAACCTGTCGGCCATCTCAGATGGCCGGTGAAATCTATGCAGGAAAATATATCAGTAACCGATTCATACAGCACCGGGAATGCCGCACAGGCAATGCTGGAGAAACTGCTGCAAATTTATGATGTTAAAACGCTGGTGGCGCAGCTTAATGGTGTGGGTGAGAATCACTGGAGCGCGGCAATTTTAAAACGTGCGCTGGCGAATGACTCGGCATGGCACCGTTTAAGTGAGAAAGAGTTCGCCCATCTGCAAACGTTGTTACCCAAACCACCGGCACATCATCCGCATTATGCGTTTCGCTTTATCGATCTATTTGCCGGAATTGGCGGCATCCGTCGCGGTTTTGAATCGATTGGCGGACAATGCGTGTTTACCAGCGAATGGAACAAACATGCGGTACGCACTTATAAAGCCAATCATTATTGCGACCCGGCGACGCATCATTTTAATGAAGATATCCGCGACATCACCCTCAGCCATAAAGAAGGCGTGAGTGATGAGGCGGCGGCGGAACATATTCGTAAACACATTCCTGAACACGATGTTTTACTGGCCGGTTTCCCTTGTCAGCCATTTTCGCTGGCTGGCGTATCGAAAAAGAACTCGCTCGGGCGGGCGCACGGTTTTGCCTGCGATACTCAGGGCACGCTGTTCTTTGATGTGGTGCGCATTATCGACGCGCGTCGTCCGGCGATGTTTGTGCTCGAAAACGTCAAAAACCTGAAAAGCCACGACCAGGGTAAAACGTTCCGCATCATCATGCAGACGCTGGACGAACTGGGCTATGACGTGGCTGATGCAGAAGATAACGGGCCGGACGATCCGAAAATCATCGATGGTAAACATTTTCTGCCGCAGCACCGTGAACGCATCGTGCTGGTGGGTTTTCGTCGCGATCTTAATCTGAAAGCCGATTTTACTCTGCGTGATATCAGCGAATGTTTCCCTGCACAGCGAGTGACGCTGGCGCAGCTGCTGGACCCGATGGTCGAGGCGAAATATATCCTGACGCCGGTGCTGTGGAAGTACCTCTATCGTTATGCGAAAAAACATCAGGCGCGCGGTAACGGCTTCGGTTATGGAATGGTCTATCCTAACAATCCGCAAAGCGTCACGCGTACGCTGTCTGCGCGTTATTACAAAGATGGCGCGGAAATTTTAATCGATCGCGGCTGGGATATGGCCACGGGTGAGAAAGACTTTGACGATCCGCTGAATCAGCAACATCGTCCACGTCGGTTAACGCCTCGGGAATGCGCGCGCTTAATGGGTTTTGAAGCGCCGGGAGAAGCGAAATTCCGCATTCCGGTTTCGGACACTCAGGCCTATCGCCAGTTCGGTAACTCGGTGGTCGTGCCGGTCTTTGCCGCGGTGGCAAAACTGCTTGAGCCAAAAATCAAACAGGCGGTGGCGTTGCGTCAGCAAGAGGCACAACATGGCCGACGTTCACGATAAGGCCACTCGCAGCAAAAATATGCGCGCGATTGCCACGCGTGATACGGCGATAGAGAAGCGCCTCGCCAGTCTGTTAACCGGGCAGGGCCTGGCATTTCGCGTTCAGGACGCCAGTCTGCCCGGACGCCCGGATTTTGTCGTTGATGAATATCGCTGCGTGATATTTACCCACGGCTGCTTCTGGCATCATCATCACTGCTATCTGTTTAAAGTGCCTGCGACTCGAACCGAGTTCTGGCTGGAGAAGATAGGTAAAAATGTTGAACGCGATCGCCGCGATATCAGTCGTTTGCAGGAACTCGGCTGGCGCGTATTGATTGTCTGGGAGTGTGCATTACGTGGGCGCGAGAAGCTGACGGATGAAGCGCTTAGCGAGCGTCTGGAAGAGTGGATCTGCGGCGAAGGTGCCAGCGCGCAGATCGACACGCAGGGGATTCATTTACTCGCTTGATGCGTCCTGAATAACTGGCGCAACTACGGGGTTTGCCGGGAAGAGATATTTTCCCAACGTGACCAGTACCACCGCGAAGACAATTACGCCGAGCGCCAGCCATTCAATCTTCGACAGCGTTTCTCCGCCCAGTCCCGTACCCAGCAAGACCGCGACCACCGGGTTAACGTAGGCGTAGCTGGTGGCGAGAGCCGGACTGACGTTGCGGATTAAATACATATAAGCGTTAATGGCGATAATCGAACCAAACAGCGCCAGATAGCCGACCGCAAGGAAGCCTGAAAGGGAAGGGAGTGCCGTCAGTTTTTCACCTGCAATCATCGACGCGATCATTAACACCACGCCTGCCGCCAGCATCTCAATCGCACCCGCCATCATCCCTACAGGTAAGGTAATGCGCGAGCCATAAACCGAGCCAAACGCCCAGCTAATCGAGCCGATTAAAATCAGAATCGCGCCCCACGGATTGCCGCTTAAATTTCCACCGCTATTGAGCATGATGATTCCGGCAAGCCCAATGGCAATACCCACCCATTCCAGTTTGCGCGTTTTAATGCCAAACAGGCGGCTGAAGCACAGGGTAAAGAGGGGCACGGTTGCAACCACTACGGCGGCGATGCCGGAAGGAACATTTTGATGTTCGGCAACCGTCACCATGCCATTACCGACAGCCAGCAATAACAGGCCAATCAGCGCGGCATTGAGCAGCGGACGTAGCGGGGGGAGTTTGTGTCCGCGCAGTAGCAAAAATGCCATCAATAAAATACCGGCTGCCAGGAATCGAACGCCTGCCATCATTAACGGAGGCCAGCTTTCCACGCCAATCCGAATGACAAAATAGGTTGAGCCCCAAATGATATACAACGCAAACAGCGCGCCAAAAAGCGGTAACAACTGGCGGAAACGCATAATCCCTCACGGTGGAAATAAAAAGGTGGTTCATAGTAAACGTGAAAATCATTCTGCTGGCGAGAGATATAATTGCACTTGATTGTTAAAAAAATGTTGACCTGTGAAGCAAGTATCAGAGCTGCCGTTTTTGCTTCATACTTACACCCTTCAACAATAAAAATGAGAGGGAATGCTTTTGGCCGGGAGTAGTTTACTGACGTTGCTCGATGATATCGCCACTCTACTGGACGATATCTCCGTGATGGGCAAACTGGCGGCGAAGAAAACCGCCGGTGTATTAGGGGATGACTTATCGCTCAATGCGCAACAAGTTTCAGGCGTGCGGGCCAACCGGGAACTTCCCGTGGTCTGGGGCGTGGCGAAAGGATCGCTGATCAATAAAGTGATTCTGGTGCCGCTGGCGCTGATCATCAGTGCGTTTATCCCGTGGGCGATTACGCCACTGTTGATGATTGGCGGCGCGTTTCTCTGCTTTGAAGGGGTAGAGAAAGTGCTGCATATGCTGGAGGCGCGTAAACATAAAGAAGATCCGGCGCAGAGTCAGCAGCGTCTGGAGAAGCTGGCGGCGCAGGATCCGCTGAAGTTTGAAAAGGACAAAATAAAAGGGGCGATTCGTACCGATTTTATATTGTCTGCGGAAATCGTCGCCATCACGCTGGGGATTGTGGCCGAAGCGCCGTTGCTTAATCAGGTGCTGGTGCTTTCAGGCATCGCGCTGGTAGTGACCGTGGGCGTCTACGGTCTGGTAGGGGTTATCGTTAAGATTGATGACCTGGGGTATTGGCTGGCGGAAAAATCCAGCGCGCTGATGCAGGCATTAGGTAAAGGGTTATTGATCATTGCGCCCTGGCTGATGAAAGCGTTATCAATTGTAGGCACGCTGGCGATGTTCCTCGTCGGCGGTGGGATTGTGGTACATGGAATTGCGCCGCTGCATCACGCCATTGAACATTTCGCCGGGCAGCAAAGTGCAGTGGTGGCGATGATATTACCGACTGTTTTAAATCTGATTCTTGGATTTTTCATCGGCGGCATAGTGGTGCTGGGAGTGAAAGCCGTAGCGAAAATGCGCGGTCAGGCACATTAATACTCGCACAGGCTATTATGCAAAATTCGCCATCTTCAACTAAGGTGAACAAGTTTCACTCGAAAAAAGGAGGCGAGTATGAGCTTTATGGTTAGTGAGGAAGTTACGGTTAAAGAGGGCGGCCCGCGGATGATTGTCACTGGATACTCCAGCGGTATGGTTGAGTGTCGTTGGTATGACGGTTACGGGGTCAAGCGGGAAGCTTTTCATGAAACCGAGCTTGTTCCAGGGGAGGGGAGTCGTCCTGCGGAAGAAGTTTGAAAGGGTATCATTAACACCCGACCGGATGTGGCGCTCACGTCGCATCCGGTCGGGTGTGCCAGTGTCTGCACTGAATTGCCTGATGCGACGCTATCGCGTCTTATCATGCCTACGTTATAAAACTATCGATGTCTGTCGCGTCTTATCATGCCACCATTATAAAATTATCGCTGTTTTGCGGTACGCTATCGCCAGGTTATGCCAGAATCATAAAAAAGCAGGTTGGGAGTCGTCAGGGTGCAGCACGAGACAAAAATGGAAAACCAGAGCTGGTTGAAAAAACTCGCACGCCGCCTGGGGCCTGGTCATGTCGTTAATCTCTGCTTTATCGTGGTATTGCTTTTTTCCACCTTGCTCACCTGGCGTGAAGTAGTGGTGCTGGAAGATGCCTATATCTCCAGCCAGCGTAATCATCTGGAAAACGTAGCCAACGCGCTCGATAAGCATTTGCAGTATAACGTCGACAAACTGATCTTTTTGCGTAATGGCATGCGCGAAGCTCTCGTAGCGCCACTGGATTTCACCTCTCTGCGTGATGCTGTAACCGAGTTCGAACAGCATCGCGACGAGCACGCCTGGAAAATCGAACTCAACCGACGACGCACCCTGCCAGTCAATGGCGTATCGGATGCATTAGTCAGCGAGGGAAATCTCCTGTCTCGCGAAAATGAAAGCCTCGACAATGAAATTACCGCTGCACTGGAAGTTGGTTACTTGCTGCGACTGGCGCACAACTCCTCGTCGATGGTTGAACAGGCGATGTATGTCTCGCGTGCCGGATTTTACGTTTCGACGCAGCCGACCTTGTTTACGCGCAATGTTCCAACGCGTTATTACGGCTATGTCACCCAACCCTGGTTTATCGGCCATTCACAACGAGAAAATCGTCACCGCGCGGTACGCTGGTTCACTTCGCAACCGGAACACGCCAGCAATACTGAACCGCAGGTTACCGTCAGTGTTCCGGTAGACAGTAATAACTACTGGTATGGCGTGCTGGGGATGAGTATTCCCGTACGTACTATGCAGCAATTTTTAAGAAACGCCATCGATAAAAACCTCGATGGTGAGTATCAGCTCTATGACAGTAAGCTGAGATTTTTGACCTCTTCCAATCCTGACCATCCAACAGGGAATATTTTTGATCCTCGTGAACTGGCCTTGCTGGCGCAGGCAATGGAACATGACACGCGGGGCGGCATTCGTATGGACAGTCGCTATGTTAGCTGGGAACGTCTGGACCATTTCGACGGTGTGCTGGTGCGCGTCCATATGTTAAGCGAAGGCGTGCGCGGCGATTTCGGCAGTATCAGCATTGCATTAACCCTGCTGTGGGCGCTCTTTACCACCATGTTACTCATCTCCTGGTATGTGATTCGCCGGATGGTTAGCAACATGTATGTTCTGCAAAGCTCGTTGCAGTGGCAGGCGTGGCACGACACCTTAACCCGTTTATATAATCGTGGCGCGCTGTTCGAAAAAGCCCGTCCGCTCGCCAAATTGTGTCAGACACACCAACATCCTTTTTCTGTCATTCAGGTCGACCTTGACCATTTTAAAGCGATTAATGACCGCTTTGGTCATCAGGCGGGCGACCGTGTTCTTTCTCATGCTGCCGGATTAATTAGCAGTTCCTTGCGTGCGCAGGACATTGCCGGGCGGGTCGGTGGTGAGGAGTTTTGTGTGATTCTGCCAGGCGCGAGTCTGACGGAGGCTGCGGAGGTCGCAGAACGTATTCGACTGAAATTAAATGAAAAAGAGATGTTGATTGCTAAGAGTACGACGATACGCATCAGTGCCTCGCTGGGGGTAAGCAGCAGCGAGGAAACCGGTGATTATGATTTTGAACAACTCCAGTCACTGGCTGACCGTCGACTTTATCTCGCTAAACAGGCCGGGCGTAATCGGGTATGCGCGAGCGATAACGCTTAACGGGCGGAGAAAAAATGGTCCAGCCCTTCACGCCAGCCTTCCGGTCCTTCACGCTGCGTTCGCCAGACGCGGGTCGGATCCTCATCATGCAGATGCACCCCTTCACGGTTTAGCCCTTTCACAATCACCGCGTAATCCATTACCTCCAGCAAGGGCGCATCGTTTGGCCCATCGCCCAGGCCAAGTGTGGTTGGGCGTTTGCCTGATAATTGTTGATAGGTCGCGATAATCCAGTTGGCGGCCTGATCTTTTCCGGCAGAGGCATCCAGGACGTGCCAGAAGCGCGCACCTTGCATAAACTGTAAGCCCAGTTCGTTCAGACGAGCGGTAAATTGTGCCATACGCTCGTCACTGTCGCGCCAGATTAGCGTTACCGACGCCTCATGAAGCTGCGTCAGCGCCGCCTGGCTACGGCTTAATCCCGTCCATTCGGCGATGGTTGCATCGTCGACATCATCAAAAGTTGTGAATTTAAAATGTTCTTTCTCGCGTAGCGTATTTAAAACCTGGCTGATTTCGCCATGGCTAATACCTGAGATGATGCGTGGAAAACCGTCTATATCCTGCCATTGTTCAGCAAGCTGGATCACTGCGCCATTTTCGGCAATCAGTGGTAACCCTTGTAGCCCCAACGTTTTTTGCAAGTACAGCATTTCCGCTGAAGTTTTACTGCTACAGAGAATGACGGGAACATTCGCTTCGCGTAAACGGCTGAGCCAGGGGGCAGCCGGTTGCCAGTCATAACTATGACTGTCCAGCAGGGTGCCATCAAGATCGCTAAAAACCAGTAGTGGTTGTTGAATTGAAAACATGGTCGCGCAGTTCTCCCCTTACCAGGATGATTCTCAAAACAGCACAAATAATCAAAGATGATTTTTTCGGGAGCGATCCCGTTGACGCCAGAGCCACCAAGGGGTGACGCACGTCACATTTCTATTCATAAGTAGCGTTAATCATTCATATCGCGAATATTTTCTTGTCAGCGAAAAAAATTGCGGATAAGGTGATGAACACATCAGATTTCCTGGTGTAACGAATTTTTTAAGTGCTTCTTGCTTAAGCAAGTTTCATCCCGACCCCCTCAGGGTCGGGATTTTTTTATTGTGCATTCAACGATTCACTTCAGAGACGCTGAAGTCATGAATATCCAGTTCGAAGGCATCCGCCAATTCACGCCATGTATGATATTCACGTCCATCGACGCTAACGTGTTCAGAATCGTTCTGGCTGCGATGAACTTCGCTTTCGCTAATTTCATTGATCGCCGCCAGCAGGGCATCGACATCGACGCTGACCTCACGTTTTGCGGTATCGCTGTACTCTTTTGCGGTTTTCATCATCTTTCCTCGCAACCGTTACTCTGTTGTTGCCGCCAGTCGTTAAGTCCGCCTGGCATCTCTTAAGTATAGACCGTCGAGAAAATCAGCACTCGCGCGCGCCTGGCGCTGCCAGAAAAACGAAATTGTTCTACACTGGCACAAAGCCACAGGAGGAAAACGATGAAGGTGAATGATCGGGTAACAGTCAAAACGGATGGCGGTCCGCGTCGTCCTGGCGTGGTACTGGCAGTTGAGGAGTTTAGTGAAGGCACAATGTACCTGGTTTCGCTGGAAGACTACCCGCTCGGCATCTGGTTCTTTAATGAAGCAGGGCATCAGGACGGTATCTTTGTGGAGAAAGCAGAGTAATCTTATTCAGCCTGACTGGTGGGAAACCACCAGTCAGAATGTGTTAGCGCATGTTGACAAAAATACCATTAGTCACATTATCCGTCAGTCGGACGACATGGTAGATAACCTGTTTATTATGCGTTTTGATCTTACGTTTAATATTACCTTTATGCGATGAAACGGTCTTGGCTTTGATATTCATTTGGTCAGAGATTTGAATGGTTCCCTGACCTGCCATCCACATTCGCAACATACTCGATTCGGTTCGGCTCAATGATAACGTCGGCATATTTAAAAAAGAGGTTATCGTTGTCTCTTTTTTCAGAATATCGCCAAGGATATCGTCGAGAGATTCCGGTTTAATCGATTTAGAACTTATCAATAAATTTTTTCTGACCAATAGATATTCATCAAAATGAACATTGGCAATTGCCATAAAAACGATAAATAACGTATTGGGATGTTGATTAATGATGTGCTTGATGTGCTGACTGTAAGAAGCATCATGGATGAAACAGTCCTCATTAATAAACACCACTGAAGGGCGCTGTGAATCACAAGCTATGGCAAGGTCATCAACGGTTTCAATGTCGTTGATTTCTCTTTTTTTAACCCCTCTACTCAACAGATACCCGGTTAAACCTAGTCGGGTGTAACTACATAAATCCATAATAATCGTTGACATGGCATACCCTCACTCAATGCGTAACGATAATTCCCCTTACCTGAATATTTCATCATGACTAAACGGAACAACATGGGTCACCTAATGCGCCACTCTCGCGATTTTTCAGGCGGACTTACTATCCCGTAAAGTGTTGTATAATTTGCCTGGAATTGTCTTAAAGTAAAGTAAATGTTGCGATATGTGAGTGACCTTAAAACAAATATTTCGCCGCAGGAGTATCCTGGAAGATGTTCGTAGGTATTATTTTTCGGATAATCCTTAGGATAACATGATAAACGTTACGGAATTATATTAATGGCAATTCACTAATAATATCAGCCAGCAAATTAAACATCTCACTGAATAAATGTTCGCAAAAAGGTGCAATTAACGGCATTAATGCCGCCATTAAAGAGATACCGACAGTCAGAGTTAATGGAAATCCAATAACAAAAATGGATAATTGCGGGGCCATACGATTAAGTAAACCTAATGCCAGATTCAGTGTCAGCAGCAGAGTAATGAGCGGTAACGCCAGCATCAGCCCGTTAAGGAAAATCAAACTCCCTGCTTTGGTGAGTGCCAGAAACGCATTGCTGTTCAACGGTTCGCCACCAATTGGCAGGGTGTGAAAGGTATCGACCAGCAGTGAAATCAACCATAAATGACCGTTAAATGTCAGGAACAGTAGTAACGCCAGCATATCCATGATACGCGCTAAAACAGGCATATTGAGATGGCTGGCCGGATCGACAAACGTCGCAAATGACAGCCCCATTTGCAGACCGATAATTTCGCCAGCGGTTCGCACAGCGGCAAAGGCAAATTGCATGGTAAAACCAAGCGCAATGCCGATCAGGATCTGCTGCACGGCCAGCCACAGAGCAAAGAACGAAAAAACAGGAACATCGTTGGCAGGTAATGATGGGGCAATAGCGAACGTGATCATCATTGCCAGACCCAGTTTTACCCGTTTCGGCACGCTGCGTTCGCTCAGAATTGGCGCGGTAGAAATGAGCGCCAGCACGCGCAGTAACGGCCAGAAGTACAGACTTAGCCAGGAAAGCCATTGATCGCTTGTCACCTGCATCATTGTACGGGCTACCCGATGATATACGGCAGGTTAGTGAACAAGGTGCGGACGTAATCCAGCAACAGATTGAGCATCCACGGTCCGGCAATAATAATGGCAATAAATACGGCGATGATTTTTGGAATAAACGACAGCGTCATTTCGTTGATCTGCGTGGCGGCCTGCAAAATACTGATGATAAGGCCCGTGACCAGCGCCACCAGCAACAGCGGGGCAGCCAGTGCCAGCGCGACTTTCATCGCTTCAGTCCCCATCATCATGACCGATTCAGGTGTCATTTTGCCTCTCTAGCTGTAAAAGCTCTGCGCCAGCGAACCGACCAGCAATTGCCAGCCATCCACCAGTACAAACAGCATCAGTTTAAAGGGCAGAGCAATGGTGGCGGGGGGGACCATCATCATCCCCAATGCCATCAACACGCTGGCAATCACCAGGTCGATAATCAAAAAAGGAATGAAAATCGTGAAGCCTATCTGAAATGCGGTTTTCAACTCGCTGGTCACGTAGGCCGGGAGCAAAATGCGCATCGGCACGGCTTCAGGTCCCTGCAACGGGCCGGTATTCGCTAGTCTGGCAAACAACCCTAAATCTGCCTCACGGGTCTGACGCAGCATAAACTCACGTAGCGGCTGCGCCCCTTTTTCCAGCGCCTCCTGCATTGATATTTTCTCTTCGCTGAATGGCTGGTACGCATCGACATAAATTTTATCGATCACCGGTGACATAATAAAAAAGGTCAAAAATAGTGCCAGCCCCAGCAATACCTGGTTAGGTGGCGCGGAGGGCGTTCCCAGCGCGTTACGCAATAAACCAAAAACAATGATGATGCGGGTGAAACTGGTCATCATCAGTAAAATTGCCGGAATAAACGTCAACGAGGTGATGAACACCAGCGTCTGCACCGGGAGCGACCAGCTTTGTCCACCGCCAGGCAGCGGCTGGCTGGTGATACCCGGCAGTTGCGCGAAGGCGAGGGGCGTAACCAGCCAGAGAAGGACAGGTGCGACAGACAACAAACGACGCATCAGGATCTCCCACTACGCTTAAGCAAATTTTTCATGACCGACTGAAAATCGGTCTGCGGTATCTCTTCTGTTGGTGCTGAAGGGGGAAGTTTATGCAGCAGATTGATTTGCCCTGCGGTAACGCCGAGCACCAGCCGTGCATCTTCCACATCGACCACCACAACCCGTTCACGCGCGCCCAGCGAAGCACTGGCGCTAATTTTCAGACCGTTAACGCCAGTGCGTTTCGGGGCAAATCCCAACCGTTTTACCAGCCAGGCAGCAGCGAGGATCAGGGCAATAATGGCGATGAGTGCGCCGCTGACCTGCAGCAGTGGCGCAGCAGAAACCGGCGTGGAAGATTGCACAGTAGCGTGGTTATTCATCACTAACGGCTCAGGCGACGCATTCGCTCAGACGGAGTAATGATATCGGTGATCCGCACGCCATATTTATCGGCAACGACCACCACTTCGCCCTGGGCGATTAAATAACCGTTGATCAGAATATCCAGTGGTTCGCCCGCCAGACCGTCCAGCGCCACGACGGACCCTTGCGTCAGACGCAACAGCTCTTTGATGGTCATCCGCGTACGGCCCAGCTCGACGGTCAGCTTGACCGGAATATCCATTATCAGGTCGATATCCTGCAACGTTCCGCTGACATCACCACCGCCAAATTGCTGGAACACCGCGTCGGCAGCGCTTTTGCTGCTGGTTGATTTTTGTTCGCTCAACGCTTCAGCCCACAGATCGTCCATTGCGCCGTTGTTGTCATCGGCCGGATTATTCATGTCACTCATTTGGGCTGTTCCTCGTTCAGAGAATTTAAAATCGGGTTAATCAAATGTTCTATCCGTAACGCATACTGACCGTTGAGAGTGCCGTACTGACTGGTCAGCACCGGGACGCCGTCAACATGGGCGATGATGCGATCGGGTTTTTCTATCGGCAGGACGTCGCCGGGTTTCAGTTTTAAAATCTGCGACAGGCGTAGCGAGATATCGGCAAAGTTGGCGACCAGCTCCAGCTGTGAATGCTGCACCTGGCGCACCAGGTTATCGCGCCAGTTCTGATCTTCATTACGCGAGTTTTCCAGCGGCGGGTTAACCAACAATTCCCGTAGCGGCTCGATCATGCTGAATGGCAGACAGATATTAAATTCGCCGGTCAGGTTGCCAATCTCCACATGGAACGGCGTGTTAACCACAATGTCGTTCGGCGAGGTGGTGATATTGGTAAATTTCACCTGCATTTCCGAACGCACGTACTCAACTTCCAGCGGATTAATCGCCTTCCAGGCGTCGCTATAGCCTTCAAGCGCCAGCTTTAACATGCGGTTGATGACGCGCTGTTCGGTATGGGTAAACTCGCGACCTTCCACTTTGGTCGGGAAGCGTCCATCGCCGCCAAACAGGTTATCCACGGCGATAAACACCAGACTCGGTGAAAACACCACCAGCCCTGTGCCGCGCAGCGGTTTCAGATGGATAAGGTTCAGGTTGGTCGGCACCGGCAGGTTGCGGGCAAATTCATGGTACGGCTGAATGCGGATGGCCCCGACGGTTATATCCGGGCTACGACGCAGCAGGTTGAACAGCCCCATACGAAAATGGCGGGCAAAGCGCTCATTAATGATTTCCAGCGCCTGCAAACGTTCGCGCACAACCCGTCGTTGGGTATTCGGATCGTACGGACGAATGTCACTTTCGCCGCTAACACTGGCTGTCGGTTCGTCTTTGACTTCGCTGTCACCATTCAACAGCGCATCAATTTCAGCTTGAGAAAGAATACTATCGCCCATGTCGTTATCGCAGAATAAAAGCGGTATACAGCACGTCGGTGACATCCTGTTTCGGTTGCCCGGCAACAAGCGGGGTGGAAAGCGTGGTTTTAATCTCGGCAATCAGGTTTTTCTTGCCTTCTTCTGTCGCCAGTACGGCAGCATCCTGACGCGAAAACAGTAACAGCAAACGGCTACGGACTTCCGGCAAATACTCACTCAGCCGCGAGCGGGTAGCTTCATCTTTCAGGCGCAGGGTTATGCCGATATAAAGCACGCGATCCGCATCGCCCAAATTGACCGTGAAGGTATCCAGCGCGTAGAAGACCGGGGAGGGTACGACGCGTTGCTGCGCTTTGTCGTCAGCGGCAACCTGATGCGAATGCCAGTAGCTGTAACCTGCGCTGGCACAGGCCGCGAGGATAATGAATACCAGAATCGGGATCCAAAGCGATCGCTTGCTTTTCTTGCTTATCGCGTAATCAGTCATGTGTTGCGGTCTTCCTGTGTCGCTACTGCTTATCGGCTAATTATCCTGCGTCTTGAGCGCAACAAAGCGGGGAAAAGACGCGGATTACGGTGCTACCTCTGACGTTAGGCGAAAATATCAACGCCGCTGTTGCCTGTTACACGCCCTTGTAAAGAGACGGGAACCGGAAGCGTATCGTCGTCTTCCCCCGCCAGAGGTTCATGGTTTACTGTGCGTTGGCTTTGCTGTTGTTGGGAAGCGGCCTGCTGCTGACCACTAAAGCTTTCGCCACTGATGTTGCTTTGCCCTAACTGAATGCCACTTTCGGCCAGCTGCGTTCGCAGTACCGGAAGCGCTGCTTCCAGGGCGGCGCGTACGTGTTGATGCGGTGAAACCATCTGGATTTGCGCCTGGTTATCATCCACTTTGAGGGAGATTTGCACTTCACCTAAATCCTGCGGGTGCAGACGCAACTCTGCACTTTGTTGCCCCTGGCGGGTGAACAGCGAAATATGCTGGCTTAATGATTGTTGCCATTCGTGAGAACCCAGCGGTGCACTCAACACAGGCGCGGCGACGGTGGGCAGTGGCTGTGTCTGGTGTGGAGTGATTAGCGGGCTGACGGCAGCGGTCACCGGTGAAGGTGTGCTGATGACTTCCGCTTTACTCTGGGCTTCTGCTACCAGCGGTGTTAATGGCTGAGCTGGCGTGCCGGGGGCATCATCAGGCTGTGCTGTTGTGAGTTGCGCAGAAGTCAGTTTTGTGAAGAGCGTTGGTTTCTCTGCCGGTAACACGGTTGACGGCACATCAGTCACTTTGGGCGTATTGTCAAAACCCGGCAACATCGCAAAAAGGGCGCTCAGGCTTGCGGTGACGTCTTCATTCAGATCATCCGCTTTTTCGTCTTTTGCCGTATTGTTGCCAGCCACCGTAGCCATCGTCATCGTTTGAGCGGTGGTTAATGGTGTTGATGTGGATTGTTCGTCGTTGATGACAGGCGGTGTTTCATCCACAGGGATCAGTAAATCCGCTTGTTGCGCATCGGCAAGAATCTCGCTGACCAGCGGCTCGCCTTTTGTCGTGGGCTTATCTGTTGCCACCAGCAACTGGGGGGCCGCTTTGTCGGTAGTTGTCTCGCCTGCTAATGCTTCGCTCAACAACGCGAGAAAATCTTGTGCAGCATCGCTGGCTTTGCCGCCAGGCAATGTGGTGGTGTCAACGTCGGCGGTAATTAAGGGCGCTAAGCGAATCATTCAGGTTTCCTCATGGCGGCGCGCTGGGCGAACTCATCCATCTTTTTCTGATCGAGGCGGTTTTCTGCAAGCAGTGCCGCCGTGGATTGCCGTTCCTGCAGTGTCTGCCAGGCCTGCAAACGTTGTTTCTTTTCTCGCCAGCTGTTCAGGGCAATGTCAACTTTCTGCGTCCACTGATTAAGTTGCTGGCGATGCTGAGTAATGGCTTTTTCCAGCGTCTGGATAAACTGCTGATAGTTGATCCAGCGGTTGCTGGTCATCCCGGCACTCATATCGCTGTTGAGGTTATTGCGATATTCATTCTGATAATCGATCAGCATTTTGAGCTGTTCTTCCGCCTGCTGACACCCGCGACGCATTTCACCCAGCAGGCGCGCGGCATCCTCTACCTCTTTTTCTGCCAGATCTTTCAGGGTCGCCAGCGCGCCATGTTCTGCCATCTGCCGTTATCTCCTGGGTTATGACACTGTCGGGAAAATACGCTCCAGCCCCTGGAGAGACGCTTCCCAGTCCGCGCGTTCAAAAATGCCTTGTTGCAAATAGCCCTCCAGCTGCGGCCACAGGGCGATGGCTTTATCGAGCATCGGATCGCTGCCTTTGGCATACGCGCCGACGCTAACCAGATCGCGGTTACGCTGAAAACTCGACAACAGCTGTTTGAAGGTGCGCACTCGCGCGTAATGTTGCTCGCTGATCAACGCCGTCATTGCGCGGCTGATCGACGCTTCAATATCGATAGCCGGATAGTGCCCGGCTTCCGCCAGTCGGCGAGACAGCACAATGTGACCGTCGAGGATTGCCCGCGCGGAGTCGGCAATGGGGTCCTGCTGGTCATCGCCCTCGGTGAGCACGGTATAAAACGCGGTAATCGATCCGCCGCCGCTAATGCCATTTCCGGCACGCTCGACCAGTGCCGGTAATTTGGCAAACACCGACGGGGGATAACCTTTGGTGGCGGGTGGTTCGCCAATCGCCAGCGCAATTTCACGCTGGGCCATCGCGTAGCGGGTGAGGGAGTCCATAATCAGCAACACATGCTGACCACGATCGCGAAAATCTTCGGCAATGCGCGTGGCATAGGCGGCACCTTGCATTCGCAGAAGCGGAGAGACATCCGCCGGAGCGGCAATCACCACGGAGCGTGCACGCCCTTCGGCACCGAGGATATTCTCAATAAAATCTTTTACTTCGCGCCCACGTTCACCAATCAAACCCACGACAATGACATCGGCGCGGGTGTAACGTGCCATCATCCCCAGCAGCACACTTTTACCAACGCCGGACCCGGCAAACAGCCCCATACGCTGCCCACGCCCAACGGTAAGCAGGGCATTGATTGGGCGCACGCCGGTGTCCAGCACATGTTCAATCGGTGTACGTTGCAACGGGTTAAATGGCGGGGTAATCAGCGCACCGGTTTCCGTCGTATCGGGGGAGGGCAGGCCATCGAGCGGCTTACCGCTGCCGTCCAGAACGCGACCTAATAACGCCGGACCGAGCGGCAACTGCTTGCCGCTTTGCAGTCCTTCAGCCGAAATGTTTTTGGCATAAACCCGCGCGCCGGGCAGGACACCTTCCACTTCCTCCAGCGGCATTAAAAACAGCCGTTGACCGTTAAAGCCAACGACTTCGCTTTCTACTTCGTGCGTTTCGCTGCCGTTCTGACGCTCAATGACACAGGTTGCGCCGAGCGGCAATTGTAATCCGGTGGCTTCCAGCACCAGCCCGGTAGCGCGGGTTAATCGCCCGTAGCGACGTACCGCAGGCAACTGCGCCATTTTGGCTTCGAAGTTATCCAGCGTGGTTAGCCAGCGAGTCAGGCGCGTGGTCATTACACCACTCCTGGTGCTGCCAGACGGCAGAGTTCTTGCCAGCGAGTGGCGACACTGGCGTCGAGATCGCCTTCATCGGCGGAGACTTTACAGCCGCCAGGATGGAGTGTGGGATCGCCCCGCAAGCGCCAGCCATGCAAACTTAAGGTTGCGCCGAGCATATCATCCACACGTTGCAGATCATCCGGGTGCACGCGCAGCTGTGGTTTACCGCTGAATAACGGTTCTTGCTGCAACAACTGTTGGATCTGTTTGATCAGTGCCGAGTTATCCACTGTTGGCGTCTGACCGATGACCTGACGTGCCGCCTCCAGCGCCATCTGCATCAGGCGCGAAGCAATCACACTATCAAGTGCATCAAGGGTAGTTTGAAATTCGCTGACCAGTTGCTGCATCCGGGCATGAATTGGCGCTTGTTGAGACTTCGCCTCTGCCAGACCTTGCTCCAGCCCCTGGGCCAGTCCTTCCTGATAGCCCTGCTCATGACCTTGCTGGCGACCTTCGGCAATCCCCGCCTGATAACCTTGCTCATGGGCCTGCATTTGCAGTTGCGCCAGTTGCTGCTCAAGGCTGGGTTCGGCCTCTTCAATGATGGTTTCTTCCGGCTCGACCATGGGCACAAACTCTGCCTGTGGTGGCGCGAGATCGTCCGGCGTCCAGGTTTTCCACGGCAGATTATCAGACATAGGTATCCTCGCCGCTGCCAATTACCATCTCGCCAGTTTCGGCAAGGCGGCGCACAATCAGCAGAATCGCTTTCTGTTCGTTTTCCACCTGCGACAGACGCACCGGACCACGGTTGGCGAGATCGTCGCGCAGAATATCGGCGGCACGCTGCGACATATTGCGCAGGAATTTCTCGCGCAGTGGCTGCTCGGCCCCTTTCAGCGCGATCAACAGCGATTCGGAATCTACTTCCTGCAACAGACGCTGAATGCTGCGATCGTCGACATCCACCAGATTCTCGAACAGGAACATCTCGTCGATGATTTTCTGCGCCAGCTCGCCGTCGAATTCGCGCACGGCGGTAATAACGGCTTCTTCCTGCTGAGTTTTCATCAGGTTGATAATTTCGGCTGCCGTTCTCACGCCGCCCATTTTGCTGCGCTTGAGATTCTGACCGTCGAGCAAGCCATTCAGTACTTCGGTCAGCTCCGCCAGCGCGGCTGGCTGCACGCCGCCAAAGGTGGCGATACGCAACATCACGTCGTGGCGCAGACGTTCATCGAACAACGCCAGAATATCGGCGGCCTGGGCGCGCTTCAGATGCACCAGAATGGTGGCGATAATTTGCGGATGCTCATCGCGAATCAGATCGGCGGCACTCTGCGGCTCCATAAAGTTGAGCGTTTCAATACCGCTGGCGGTATCGCGAGTTTCGAGAATATCTTCCAGCAGGCTGGCGGCACGTTCTTCACCCAGAGCTTTGACCAATACCGAACGCAGATAATCGTTGGCGTTGATATTCAGTGCGGCAAACTGTTCAGCTTCTTGCTCAAATTCCGCCAGCACATCGGTTAGCTGCTTGTTGGAGATCTGCGTGACGTTCGCCATTGCAGCGCTAAGAGTTTGCACTTCGCGCTGGGAGAGGTGCTTGAACACCTCTGCCGCCCGGTCTTCGCCAATGGTCATCAGCAGGATGACGCTTTTATCGGTGCCTGTCAGGTTACTCATGATCGTTATTTATCCACTGGCGAATGACCAGCGCCACCACGCGCGGATCGTTATCAGACATTTCACGGATACGCTGGCTCATGACTTCTGCCCCCAGACGTTGGTTAGCGCGTCGTTGTTGGAGTTGTTCGTCTTTGCTCAGGCGGACTTCCACCGCATCTTCCACTTCCTCACGGGCCTGCGCCTGTTGCTGTACAGCTTTCATCGCCTCGGCGCGACGTGTTAACTGCGGGCGTACCGCTTTCCGCCACAGCAGCCACGCCACCAGCAGTACCAGCAACCAGCGACCGGCAGCCAGCAACTGATCGATAAACGCTTGCTGTTGCCAGAACGGCAGTTCTCCGCCGCTTTCGTCACTGCTATTGAACGGCGAGTTAACGACATTGAGCGAGTCACCGCGTTTTTCAGAAAAGCCCATCGCCTCGCGGGTCAGATCTTCAATTTGCTTCATCTGTTCGTTGCTGAGAGGCAATGGTTTACCGTCTGGCAAGGTTTTGTAATTCACCACTACCGCGACTGACAGACGTTGCACATCGCCCACGTTCATTTTGGTATGACGAATGGTGCGATCGACTTCGTAGTTACTGGTTTCATTCCGCTGTGTGCTACGCGGCCCGCTATTGCTGGTGGTGCTCGCCTGCTGCTGGCGGTTATTTTGATTTGCCGGAGGCGTGCTGATTGGCGCGTTATTCGCAGGTGCCGGTTGATTCGACAACGCCCCCGGTACGCCGCCCGGATAACCGGAACCGCTTTGCTCGCTCTCATTAAGCTGGCGTGAACGAAGCGCCGCATGAGATTCATCACCGTTAGGGCGATACTGTTCTTCCGTTTGTTCTTTACTGGCGAAGTCCAGCTGCGCCGTGACCTGGGCGTGAATATTACCGTTACCAACAATAGGCGACAGGATTGCTTCAATACGCCGCTGAATACGGCCTTCGACATCGCTGGCATATTTCAACTGAGCATCATTAAGATCGCGCCCGCTGGTATTGGACTGGGTTAACAGATGTCCGCCCTGATCCACCAGCGTGACGTTTCCCGGCGGCAGACCAGCAACGGCGCTGGAAACCAGATGCACAATGGCGCTAATTTGCCCTTCATCGAGTGCGCGGCCGGGTAACAGATTTACCGTCACCGATGCAGAAGGGGATTTTTGTTCACGGACGAATAAAGACGGTTTCGGCATTGCCAGATGTACGCGCGCCCCTTTTACCGGGCCGATAGTTTCGATGGTACGAGAAAGCTCGCCTTCCAGCGCCCGCTGATAATTCACCTGTTCGCTGAACTGGCTGATACCAAACTTTTCCTGATCGAGTAGTTCAAAACCGACCGCGCCGCCTTTGGGCAAACCTTGTTGTGCCAGGCGCAGACGCAGTTCGTGAACTTTATCTGCCGGAACTTCAATAGCGCCGCTGGCTTCGCTGAAGCGGTAAGGAATATTCATTTGCGTCAGTTGGCTGACAATTGCGCCACCATCCTGATCGGAAAGATTGCTGAATAATGTGCGGTAGTCGGGGGCTTTCGCCCACAGGATCAGTGCGACCATGACCGCCACTGCCGCGGAACCGGCAACAATCAATGGAATTTTCGGATTCGCACGCAGGCGATTAAGCCACTCAAGAGATTTTGTCTGGGCTGCAGTCGCATTCATCGCGCACCTCGTGGCTGATTATGGACGGCGTTATTGGCAAAGTGGAACAAGACTCACTCCCGGGTCAGCAAACTCGAAAAATTGACGCTCCCATTATTTGTGCTTTCGTTTTTTTCTATCCGCCAATAAACCCGTTTTTTTGTTGCTATTTAGCGCCTTTGTCTTATTGACTTACTGGTAGGCTTTGCTACCAGAAATTATCCGGGAGACGAAAATGTCAGCGATACAGGGGATTGAAGGGGTTATCAGCCAGTTACAGGCTACGGCGATGAGTGCGCGTGCGCAGGATTCACTGCCGCAACCGTCCATTAGTTTTGCCGGGCAGCTGCACGCCGCGCTCGATCGCATAAGCGATACACAAACAGCCGCCCGCACGGAGGCAGAAAAATTCACCCTCGGTGAACCCGGCGTGGCGTTAAACGATGTGATGACCGATATGCAAAAAGCCTCAGTTTCTATGCAAATGGGGATTCAGGTGCGTAATAAGCTGGTGGCGGCGTATCAGGAAGTGATGTCCATGCAGGTGTAGGTTTTGTAACCTGTTGTTAATTACTTCCAATCTCACCGCTTGGGGCATGGATGGGGCAAACTCACTCAATTTCTGGTTTAAAATGGATACCTGATCCTGAAAGTTTTCTGCCATCCACGATCCGTAAACGCGATAACATGTTTTGTCTTCGCTTTGCTCATAGGAAGAGTGAACTCTTTTGTTAGCCTGGGGTTCCTTCTGATCATTATTGTTCCTGCCTTTATGTCTTGCCACGCCAGAGCCCCCTGGATACACATACACCAGGATGAAAACGGTGAGTTGTGTTCAAACTGTAGTACAATTCTCTCCAGTATGAACAGGAAAGAATATGCTATGAACCCTTATATTTATCTTGGTGGCGCAATACTTGCAGAGGTCATTGGTACAACCTTAATGAAGTTTTCAGAGGGGTTTACACGGTTATGGCCCTCTGTTGGCACAATTATTTGCTATTGTGCATCATTTTGGTTATTAGCTCAGACACTGGCTTATATACCTACAGGGATTGCTTATGCTATCTGGTCAGGAGTCGGTATCGTTCTGATTAGTTTGCTTTCCTGGGGATTTTTTGGCCAACGACTGGACTTGCCAGCCATCATAGGCATGATGTTGATTTGTGCCGGTGTGTTAGTCATTAACTTGTTGTCACGAAGCGCACCGCATTAAAAAATAATCATCCTTGAGATAACAGGAATCTGATTTGTGCATATTATGGCTAATGTTCGGGGCAACTTTATAATTATGATTGCATTTGCGCGATCATTGCGCCTTTTTGCATAATGAGATCAATGCACATCAAATAAAATAACGATAGGTCACAACAAAGAGGTTTTTATGAAAAAACTTATCGTTTCAAGTGTATTGGCATTCATAACATTTTCTGCGCAGGCCGCAGCATTTCAGGTCACTAGTAATGAAATAAAAACAGGAGAGCAACTTACAACGTCTCATGTATTTTCTGGATTTGGGTGTGAGGGGGGTAATACATCGCCTTCATTAACCTGGTCTGGTGCTCCAGAAGGCACCAAAAGCTTTGCCGTAACTGTGTATGATCCAGATGCGCCTACAGGCAGCGGATGGTGGCACTGGACTGTTGCTAATATTCCAGCAACGGTAACATATTTGCCCGCTGATGCAGGAAGACGTGATGGTACAAAACTTCCGACTGGTGCTGTCCAAGGCCGAAATGATTTTGGCTATGCGGGATTTGGTGGAGCATGTCCTCCCAAAGGAGATAAACCCCATCATTACCAGTTTAAAATATGGGCTCTAAAAACTGATAAGATTCCTGTGGATTCTAATTCCAGCGGAGCGTTAGTTGGTTATATGCTTAATGCCAATAAAATTGCAACCGCTGAGATAATACCCGTTTATGAGGTAAAGTAGGATAAGAGTATGCTGGCAAAAGATAGGACTAACCTAAAGATTGAAGAAATACGGATGCATAAACATCATGAGATTCACAGGGTTAAGCCTCTTATGCCAGCTTTATGTCGTATCCGTCAGGGAAAAAAAGTTATCAATTGGGAGACGCATAGTCTAACTGTTGATAATAATCAGATAATATTATTTCCCTGTGGATATGAATTTTATATTGCGAATTACCCAGAAGCAGGTCTTTATCTTGCAGAAATGCTTTATTATCCCATTGATCTAATTGAAAAGTTCCAAAATCTTTATGCGATAACCGATCAAATTCGTAACACGACAGGTTTCTGCTTACCTCAGAATCCCGAGTTAATATATTGTTGGGAGCAACTAAAAACATCTATTTCCCGAGGCTTCTCAACGCAAATTCAGGAACACTTAGCAATGGGCGTTCTACTTTCATTAGGAGCACATCATGTTAATTGTTTACTTTTATCAGATAGTAAACAATCATTAACAAGTCGTTGTTATAACCTAATGCTATCCGAACCTGGAACAAAATGGACAGCAAACAAGGTAGCGAGATATCTCTACATTTCTGTTTCCACATTGCATCGCCGTCTGGCAAGCGAGGGAGTAAGTTTTCAAAGTATATTGGACGACGTGAGGTTAAATAATGCGTTGTCTGCTATACAAACGACAGTAAAACCCATCAGCGAGATTGCCAGGGAAAATGGTTACAAGTGTCCTTCTCGTTTTACTGAAAGGTTCCATAATCGTTTTAAGATAACACCAAGAGAGCTAAGAAAAGCGTCCAGAGAGTAAAAGTATTTTATGAAGGAGCAACAGCATCGATTTTTATTTTGGAAAATAAATACGGCATACTCAACCTATTGGAGCCTGAACAATCCGGTGACTTCTGCGCTAATCGGGGACGTTTATAAGCACATATAATTGATACTATCTTCCTCCATCACAATTTCAGAAATGCACGTGTGATTTTTTTGCATCCGGCGTTTGGACTATGTGGAGTTCAAGAGTGGGAAAGTTACAAGAGGTTGAGGGGATAATTAAAGGGATGCTTATGACATTAGATATCCGGATAGGTACGGATATCGTTGTTATTAAATCTAGTTTGTTGTTATTAAATCTAGTTCGTTGTTATTAAATCTGGTTTATACGTTAAGATGCAGCTACAGCAGAAATTGCCACTGTTAATTTTTTCATCGTGAGCCCTTTTATTTGAACTATTATTTAAAAATGATGTCACTGCACTATAAATATTCATCCAATCAATGAGATTATTTCAAGATGTAAGTTTTAGTTTCTCATTTAAATTGTGAAGTAGAACCCTATCTTTATCTGAACTGTTTCTATTGCACACAATGCATGACTATTTTGTGAACGAATATAAATTTGGTAGTCAAATTATATTAAAGGTTGTTATTTATGATTGACTCATAATTTATTTATTTAATTTAAATGGCCTAGAAATAACCATGGAAATTATTTGCATGATGTTTGTTTGGATTTATTAATGTAATTGAGGTGGTTTTATTTAATACGCAATATAGCGCCGCTTGATATTAGTTCTATTTTTTTTTGCGTAAGATAGATGAGACAAACTGAGACGCATAATGGTTTGCAAGGCTCTAATACTTTGATGTTGAGGATGTGATGGGGCATGTACGGGGCATAGTACAATGATGTCCATGCTGGTGTAGGTAATCTCCAGGCTTATCCGGTGCGCCGTAAAACCCCGTCCTTCAGGGCGGGGATATAAGGCGCGGTTTTCCACCTGACCAGGTGTTTGCTGTTGTTCAACGTATTGGCGGATGACGGATATTGGCGCACCTCCGCAGCTACTGGCAAAATAGCCAGGACTCCACAAAACGCCTTTGTAG
>PPYE01342901.1_pt1 | contig 70638 bp, 87 predicted proteins | sample 1559881 | NCBI WGS metagenome assembly PPYE01 (sample SAMN08240022, study PRJNA423297) | Human gut metagenome, whole genome shotgun sequencing project. | reverse complement strand
GCCAGCTTCCGGCTTCGGCGGTGATGTCCACACCAAAGAGCTGTGCCATACCCACCGCAAACGCGCCGAGCACGCCGATAAGCCCCGTCCAGAACGCGGGGCTCTTCATTCTGACTTTCCAGTTGATCATGTCATGTACCTTCCTTTCTCAAAGCGAGGCCGCCCACTTGATGATGAGTGCCTGCACGTTTGCGGCGGAGTATACCCCGCCCTTCCAATAATCGGGGCTATTGATAAGCCCTTTCGCGGCCAGTTTGTCTACGGCGGCGGAAAGCTCGGCGTCTACCGGCTCCCCGTTGCAGAGGACCAAGAACGCCTCCCAGGCCCCGGTGGTGGCCCTGATGGTCTTTGGGCAGTCCTTGCCGTTCCAGTGGTTGTGCTGGACAACGTGCTCAATGTCAATCCCGTGCTCCTCCATGAGCAGGCGCACCAGGGCAGCCGCGTTGGTCTTGGCCTTCTCAAAATCTCCGTCCTCGTTGACGCAGATCTCAATTCCGATGCTCTTTGCATTTCCGGGGCCGCTGGCACCATCGCCAGCATGATAGGCCGTCTCTTCATCCGGGATGTGCTGCACGATGGAATCATCGTCCACGGTATAGTGCCAGCTCACGCGGGATGCCTCAGCGGAATCACCGCGCACATAGGACCCGTGGGCCTCTGCATCGGCCCCAGTGGCCTTGTTGCCCGTCTCGTGGATGGTGATGTAGGTGCAGGGGTTCGCCACGCCTGGGCGATTCTTTCGGCCCTTGGGAACAAACATCTGCTTGATGGGCACGCCGGTGTCGGTCTTGCGGTCGGTGACTGTAACATCGCCGGAGCTGGTGTGCAGGCTCAGGTTGGACAGCTTTACCCATCCCTTGTCGGTACGGCCCCAGCCGTCGCGCTCCTCCAGGACTGTGATGACGGTGCCCTTGCTGTAGCCGCCTACCTTGTCGTAGCCGGTGCCGGGCCCTTTTCGGATATTGACGCCGATGCTCGGCGTTACGGTGTACTTCTTGCTCATGGTGTTGTTCTCCTCTCCGGGGGTCTGCGCGTCCGTTGTCCAGACGCAAAAATACCCGGCTACCCGCCGGGCGCTGTGAATGATTTTGTTGTCGCCGAAGTCACACTGACTGGAGCCGCCGCTGTCCAGGCCAAGGGCCAGCAGATTGGCGGTGTTGGCGTACTGCCCGCCCACCTCCACCAGATCGTCCCTCAGCCGCTCCGGGGTCTTGGCGTCTCTGGTGCCGTCGCCGGAGCAATACAGGATCACCCGCGCCCCGGCCAGCAGGACGGCGGAGCGGCCCCGTGTGCCCCCGTACTCCGGGGAGTAGCTGAGTGCCTTACCCGGCCCCCTGGTGGGCGTCAGCAACTCCACGCCGCTGATATAGGACGCTCTGCCTCGATCCGGGATCAGATCCATGCGGATGTCCTCGCCCGCGTCCCAGGTGAGGCCCTGGCAGTTCCATCCGGCGTCCGCCTTGACCGTGCCATCAATCTTGAGGTTGCCGACGGGCCTCCCGGTGATTGTGTCATAAAACCAGGCGTTGAGGATATACTGGCACCCGCAGGCGGCCTTGACCTGCTCCATAGACCGCCCCCCGGCCTCCACCAGGGCGGCCCTGGTGATGGCCGCCCTGGGGATGACTGCTATGTATTTACTCATGGCCCTCCTGCTCCTTTTCCCACTCCTCGCGGGCCGGGCCAGAGATGGGGCCGGGATCGGCGGCACTCTCCACCAGCTTCGCCATGGCGGCGCAGTTGCGGGGATTCTCGTTCCACAGCTCCACCAGCGCCTTATAGTTGTCCTGGCATACCCGGTGCCAGACGTTGACGGCGGAGGTCACACCCCCGTGCTCCAGGGCCTCATACTGGGGCTTGAGGGCCGCCCAGTCTGGCATATACTCTGGGTCGAGCCCCGTCATGATGTGGTCTACCTCCCGCCCGTGTCGGATGTTGTTGAGCAGCATGGAGCGCCCCACACCCACATCCACATCATTGGCGTTGGCCAACGCGAAGGAGGCCGGGGTCAGCTTGGCAAAGTTCAGTTCGGTAATCATGTTCATTCGTCCTTTCTTTTTTACGGCCTTTGGCCGGTTTAAACAGTTTCGGTGGCGGGTTCGTAGGTTTCCCCAATGTACTGCTGATACTCTTCCGGGGTGATGACGCCATCGGTTACGTCGGCCCGCGCCAGGGTGCGCACGTCCTCCTTTACGGGGTCAAGGACGCTTTCAAAGGTGCGCGCACCCCGTTTGATGCTGCGCCAGTAGCTGTGTGCGATTGCTTTTACTGCCATTGTTTTCAACCTCCCAGCATTTCATATATATCCAGCAACGCATCGTCCTGCTGTGCGTTGATAGATTCCTGTTCGGCCCGGCTCTCAAAGAGCGCGATAGCGGTTTCATCAGTCTGCGCCAGAGCTTCCTCCAGGGCCGCCACTCGTTCTTCTACAGATGGCGGCTCAGGTTCCGGCTCCGGCTCAGGGGGCCGCTCGGTGGGAGTGATGCCCACCAGTACCCCCTCCTCAATCTGGAGGTCACACCAGCCATAGGTCGCCCACACCGCGTCATGGAGGTGGGCGGGCACCTCAATCCAGCCCTCCAGCCAGCAGGCGCGCCGCCCGCTCTGGCTCTGGATCGGGTGCTGGCCGGTTTCCAGCGGGTCAATTTGGATGATGGTCATAGCTTCTACCTCCGTTTTAGCCAAATGCGACAAAGTGATATTTCTCGTTAGGGTTTGTAGCGTTGTTGGGTATATAAAACCCTGTATCAGTTATCGTTATACCATCTTTATTTGACACGTCATTTTTGTTCCAACGCCATGATAATCCTGGTAATGCTGCATATCTTGCGACTGAATTATCTTCGCTTAAAGCAACAATATATTGCGGCTTAAAACCAAGTTCTATATTGTTTATTGGGTCGCTTGTTGTTGGTTGCCGTCCAACAAAAACTCCCGTAGCCATTTTGGTGTTTTGGGGTCTACCCCTCCCCCATACCTGGAGCACCCCGTCGAGCACGCCAGCGCCGTACACTCCGGGGCTGCTGATAACCCGCCCCTTCGTCACCCAGTCCGCCGCCACGGTGCCCGAGTAGATGACCTCGATACTCTGTCCGGCTGTACCGCTCTTGAGGGCGATGGCGTCCTGGCTACCGTTGATAAAGCTGCCCGCGATCTGGTTGCCGGAGGCGGTCAAAATGGTGGAGGTTCCGTAACCAGAGTTGCCTGCAGCAGAATAACAAAGCAGCACTTGCTTATTGGCTATTGCCGTAATATCTAACGATTTAGATGTGCCGCTTGAGTGCAAAAATTTGTAGGTTGCAGCAAGCGATAATTCGCTTCCTTCATTAAGTAGAAGGTACGCATTTCCGTTTTCACATGAGACAACACAAGCTCCTGGAATCTGTGCGATTGTATTCTCAATCACACCTGATGTACTTGTAATTTGTAATGGAGCGAATCGTGGAATGATAGTGTTGCCAGATACGATGCATGTCCTCGCCGCGACCCCTACAGGGCTGCTTGAGTAATAAGATATGACAACATTTCCTTTTTGGTTTGATGCACACCTCGGCTTTGCTGTATAAGTGTCATTGAATACCGCCACATCGCCCCACGTCACCGCATTTGAGCTGTCAACGGCGGCAATGAGCACCTTTCCTTTATTCCCATCGTTCAAATCGACATAGCAGATGCATACACGCCCATCGTTCATGGATGTCGCAGAGATTTCGCCTGATGACTCACCCGTAATATCTCTCGTATATATACTCCCGAGACTGGAGGAAGACAGAGTGAACACTCTCATCCGCAACTTATTTGATCCAGCAATGAGAGCGCTGTAGACAACTGCTACCCGACCGTTTGTCAGCTCTGCGAGTGCGAAGAGATTATAAAATGCGGTATCTACGCTTTCACCTTGTGAAAAGGAAATGCTGTTTCCAGAAACTGTACCAAGCTTTACATATAGTGCACGGTTTTCTACATACCCTATCAAAAACTGCGTATCGCTCAGACGGGCGATACTAAGGCCGGTTATCGTCGTTTCATTTGCGTAATTGCTGTCTCCGACTCTTTTCCCGTTTTTTTTGCTTATAAGGAATGCAGCGTGGTTAGAACCATTATCTTTAGAATTTGCGACAACTGCGTATTCCGAATTTAAATCACACAAGGCCATATGGGTTACTGCGCGTTCCAGCAACACCGTCTCTACATTTGCCACCGGCGTGAGGGTCTTCTGCGCCTTCCCCTCCACCACATCCACCACATCGCCCGCCTGGATGCTCTGGCCCTCTGCGATGGGATAGGTGCCCTTGACCACGCGGGAGGCCCCCACCTGCTCTGCCGTGACGGCGTGGGGGTTGTCCTTGTTCCCGGTGTGGGCGGTCAGGGCCTTCTGCACCGCCGCCGCGCTGCCCGCCGGGTCATAGTCCATCGGCGGCAGCTCCGAGGGGGGCAGCTTCCCGTCGTCGCCCAGAACCGGGATATGCAGGTTTTTACCCGCGCCGCCGATGTAGAGCTCCCCGGCGTCTGTCGCCAGCCCGAACTCCCCGGGGGCCAGGGTGGGCAGCTTGGCCTTGCTGCCCCGTTTTATCTGGATTTTTGGCATGATGCGGCCACCTCCTCACTCAAATGTCCCGCCGTCCACGGTGCTCAGGGACAGGCTGCCGTCTCCGCCCACCTTGAACTCCGCGCCCGGCTTGACGTGGCCGAGCTGGCTGGCGGACGCGGCCACGCCTGTGTGGGCCGCCGGAGCCGCGCCCACGTCGGCGGCGGTGGTGCCGTGGGGGTTGCCCGTCTTGATCTGGCTGTGGTCGTAGGCCGCCTTGCCCTTGTCGCCGGGGTAGGCGGTGCTGGAGGTCTCGCCCAGGGCCAGGGAGGGGGAGATCTCCACATACTGCGTGCCGCTCCAGCGGTAGGTCAGGTTGGTATCCTCGGCCACATAGATCTTGCCGTCCTCGCCCTCCTCCGGGAAGGCCGCCCGATTCTCAAACTCCAGCACATCGTCCACATAGCTGGGGAGCTGGGCGGCTGGCACCTTGCCGTCACTCCCCAGGGTGGCGACGCCGTTGGCCGCGCCCTTTTCGGCGGCTGGGACGGCACCCACGTCTCCGGCAGCCAGGGTGACATTCCCGCTCAGGGGCTTGCCGTTGATGGTGGTGGTGACGGGCACATAGGTGCCGGACAGGTCGGGCAGCAGGGAGGCCAGCAGCTTCCCGCCCGCCTGCACCACGGGCACGTTGCCCTCCTCTGCTCCGGTGTTGGCCGCCGCCGCTGTGCCCAGGCCGGTGACCTTGGAACTGGGGATGCTGGGGATATCGGAGACCTCCAGCATCTGCCCGGCGGTCACCTGGCCCTTGTTGTTGACCGTGACCTTGGTGTACGTCCCGGCCTTGAGCCCGGACAGGGCCGCCAGCACGAGCTGGAGCCGCACGTCGGCGGAGCCGTCGAAGTTGACCGCCTCCGCCGTGGCGTCCCCGGCCGCGGAGAACGCCCGGGGCGTTTTCAGGCGCTCGGCCGTGTCCGCCGTGCCGCCGGTGGGGTTAATGTGCACCTTGCCCGAGGTCGTGCCCACGTAGACGTTGCCGGTGTCCAGGGCCACCGCCAGCTCGCCCTCCGCCAGCTCCAGGCGGGCCACCGCTGCCTGTAGACCTCTCTTGATCTGGATTTTCGCCATGTCCCATTCATCCTTCCTGTTTTTTGATTTATTTCCCAGCGTTGCCGTCAATCACAAGATTCTGGTGGGCCAGGGGATTGCGCATGTGCTCCTCCAGCGTGGCGGAGCCGTCCTCCGCCGCTACGCTGTTCCCGTCCACCCGCAGGTTGGTGTGGGCCAGGGCCGCGCCGTTGTGTGCCTCCACCGGCTCCGTGTCCCAGGTACCCCCGTCCACGTCCTGCACCAGTTTCCCGTCCTCTCCCAGTGTCGCCACGCCGCCCGCCTGCCCCTTCTCGGTGGTGGGGATATAGTCCAGTGTGGGAAGTTGCTCTTTCGGCACCTTGCCATCTTTCCCAAGGGATGCTACTCCGCCGGGAACACCTATCTGATCATTAGAGATAGCGTTCCCAGCACTTTCCCCGGCCTCCTCTGCCATCTTTTTGACAGCTTTGATCTCCTCCCGAATATCCTTATGAGAGTTCTTATCGGCATTGTGTTTAATGATTTCGGCGGAAATCTTTTCGACAACATATTCAACAGAGGCGATAGCACCAGAAGTTGTACTAATGGTAATATTGGCATTGTTAGAAACAGCAATGACCGCATAAACCTCAAATAAGAAGCCCGGGTTATCCACCTCAGCGGGAACCTCGATGCCGCGGTCATCCTGTAGAATAAAGAGAAGAGATTCCTCTTCCTGATATTCCAGCCTTGCCCTTACGCCAATCTGATGCAGGATATAGGATTCTAAAATGCCCTTATTTGTGATCTGGATTCCAATCCGCTTGCCTTGCTCAAAGTCCTCGATGCCCAGGAGGTTAAAAGTTTGCTTTTTGTCCACTACATCAGTAGCTGCTTTCAATGCTTCATCGTCCAGCGTACCCGCACCGCCCACCGCGCTTGTGATTGTCAGCGTATGTCCAGCCAGTGATTCATTCAACAGGACGACGCCGGAATCTGTGACGGTCGATTTATTCCAGCTCATGTGTTGATACCTCCCGTTGTAATTTTGGAATAGGTTTCTGTTTTGTTCCCCTGTACCGGAGTTGTAATACGCATATACAAGCCGCTCGCACAAGAACCAGCTGGCGGTTCGATAGAAATGTGCGGCGGCTGCACATCGGCAGACACTTGAACTGGAACAGTTATCCGCATATACTCACCGCATGGTGCAGTAGCTACATAGCCTGTTGCAACTCCCTCCGCCTGGATAATGTAGATGATGCTTTCCAGGTGTGAACGAAGGTTTTTGTAGAACTCTACCCGGCCCATCACACGTCTGTGCTTGACCGGGTCCACGTCCTCCTGTGTCACGTCGATCAGCAGTTTGAAGTGGTACGGCTCGCCGCCGTATTCAAACCATTCGCTGACCTTGGTATTGAGGTAGATGGCGGAGATGGCCAGCTCGACGGCGGCCTTGGTGCCGAGCATCCGATGGACGCGCCAGCTGTCTTTCAGCGTCCGCCGCTTTTCCTCCAGGGTGTAGTCCGCGTCCCACCAGTCCACCTTGAAGTCATAGGCCAGGATGTCCAGCAGCTCCTCCGGGAGCTCGTCGATGCGCGGGTAGATAGCCAGGCGCTGGATCTCCTCGGGGCGCCGGGCCAGCACTTGGGCGACGGAGGCGGCCAAGGCCGCCATGCTCTCGTCGTTCCGCAAGACCTCCGGGAGCGCCCGGAGGAGGTTTTCAGCTGTCAGAGCGTGCGCGCTATTCATCCTCATACCCCCCATTCGTGGCGGTGATGTCGCCTACCGTCGCCACCTGGGGCGTGTCCTTCTTGCTCCCGTCCTTGAGGACGGTAAAGGTGGGAGAGGTAAGGTCCACCCGCTTGATGCCGGTCTGCATGAGCAGGCCAATCAGGTAGGAAGGGTTGATGTCCCGCCCCAGCTTGCCGCACTGCCAGGCCACATACTGCTTCACCGCCGCGTCCACGGCGGTCTCGATTTCCGCTGAGCTGACGGAGGCGTCGCTGGGGATGTAGTAGGTGAAGGAGATGTCGTATTCCACCGTCTCGGGGTCTTTGACGGAAACCAGGTCTGTCAGCGGGCGCACCGTGTCCGCGCTGCAGGCGGCAAGCACCGCGTTCTTGACCTCTGTCTGGGCGATGGTGCCGTCATCCATGAGCACATAAAGGTCCACCGTCCCGGCGACGGGAGAGTTAGCCACCACGTCGGCGATCTCCGTAGAAACGCGCTTGGCGATGTAGATATAGCCACCCTGGGGGCCGGCGGTGGAGTAGGCGTCCATGCTGGCCCGCATGAGCTCGTAGAACTCGCCATCGGTGGCCTCGTCCGAGCCGCTGTCGCTGGCGGTGGTGTTCTCGCAGCGGCTGTAATAGTCAAACAGGTCGATGATGGTGTTGATCTGGCCCACGGCGTAATCGTTGCCCACCACACCCGGCGTCTGGCACCGGATCTGGACGTCGGCGTAGGTGTCACCGATGTCCACGTAGACGTCCTCGACCGTCTCCCAGACAAGGGTACTGCTGGAGTCGGTGACGCGGGTGCCGGCTGGGATCAGGATGGCCGTGGCCCGAGCCTCGGAAATATAAAACCGCTCGTTACACACGGCAGGCTGCGCCGTCGGCCGCTCCGAGACATAGAACAGCTCCCCCAGGGCGTCCAGGTTTTCCCCGGATGCCCTGGAGGGAATGTTTTGGTTTCCCGTGTAGTTGTTCTGGACGCGCTCCTGGATGATGATGTCCGCCACCCACTGGATAAACAGCTTTTCCGGGCTGGCCGGCTGCACGCTGACGCCGGTGATTTTCTCATAGCCGGAAACCAGGGCGGAGACAAGGGCGTTTGTGTCCGTGCTGATGAATTGATACTGCGTGTTTCTACTCATTGATCTCCACCTCCACGGTCGGGATGACCCTGCCCGGAATGCTGGCGTCCTCGTCGAACAGCACCCGGATAAAGGTCGCCCTGGGCTCAAACTTCTCGATGGCCTCCTTGACCTCCGACACGATCATGGGCCGGGCGATGTGAGCGGGCTTGTCGAGGAAGCGCATAGGCAGGCCAAACTCCCGGTAGAGCGGAACTGTGCCCTGCCGGGTGGAGAGGAGGATGGCGATGTTCTGAAGCACCGACGAAACCATGTCCTGTTCGTTCAGCTTGACGGCGCCGACATCGACAGCTGATACCTTGTAGGTCATACCGCGCCCCCTAAATGTACTCCTGGAGGGTGAGCGAAATGGTGGCGCTCGTGATATCCCCCCGCTTGTCGTATGTCTGGGCTTTCATCTTGTGGCTTTTGATGGACCACCGGTATTTGCCGTAGGCGTGGGTACCGATGGTCAGCGGGACGGCGGTGCCGCTCCGCTCGTAGTTCCAAATCTTCACGACCTCCGTCATCGGGTCGACGCCCAGATAGGCCGACACAAAGATGTCGAAGGTGATGCCGTCCGGGTCGAGCCCGGTAAACTCGGTCAGCGCGTGGGTGAGGTGCCGCTGGTGCGTACTGTACCGGGCGGAGCCAGACCAGGTGAAGTTGTTAATCGTCTCCACAACGCGGTCAGAAACGGAGAACACGACCTCTCCAAGCGTCCCGATCTGCATTTATATCCCCCCCAGAATAAAGCCGTCTCCGTTGAACACCGGGAGATAGAGCACCAGCACCTGGTCGTTGACCTTCGGCATCCACGGCTTGATAATCAGGTCGTGCTTGTGGCTTGCGAAGGAGGCGTCGTCGGAGCCGCCGGATTCAAATTCCGTCCGCTGCGGGACGTTGTAATCAGGGATGAAGGGCGGCGTAGCCAGCACGCAGAGCCAGCCAGAGGTATGCCCCGTCTCTTTGAGGATGACGCGGGCTCTCCGCTTGCCGTTGTCCACGTCGCTGACCGTGCCGATCTGCACCAGGCGGGAAAGGATTTTTTCTGAGTCCATCAATATCCCTCCAGAATGCGACGGAGGACCGTCTGCGTCGTGTAGCCGGAGCTGCCCAGGGAGTGCTTCGACTGCTTGATGATATATTTCCCGTCCCACGCGCCCCACCCCTCCAAGGTGGCCGTAACGCCGGCCACCTTGGAGGGGTCCCCGGGGAAGGTGAATGTCGCGGTGCGGGAATACTTGTTGTGGAGGCGGAGCTGCTTGGCCGCCAGCGTCTGCGCTTCGGCGATGCTGGCTACCTTGGCCGTCACCTCCAGCTGCTGATTGTTCTTGGAGTCCGCCTTGTAGTCTTCGGCATAGGCGGTGCCCTCGATGACCTGGCCCGTGGCGGGGTCGGCGTAGCGGACGCGGCAGGACGTGTACTTGGTGTCCGCCGTGCCGACAGACAGGTCATACTTGGTGTAGCTCCCGCTGCCCCGCTTCACGGTGAAGGTCGGGTCCTTGGCCTCATAGTCAGCCTGGTCGAACAGCACCAGGATATTGTTCGTGGCCTTGAGAGAGATCCCGGCGTCGTGGCAGAGCTGGGACAGGAACTTGATGTCGCTCACCTTGTACTGCTCCACCCGCTCGTAATAGGGGTCGCTGGCGGATTCGTAGAGACAGGCCATGCCGTTGGCACCGGCCATTTCCTGGGCGATGCCGGAGAGGGTGTAGGCCTCCCACGCTTTGGTCTTTTCGGTCTGCCGGATCTGCGCGTTGAAGGGTAGCGACGTGGCCTTGATGGTAATGGTGGCCGGCGGCCCGGACGCCTTGATGCTGTCGAGCTCGAATTGCCCGCAGTCCAGAACGGTGTCCTTGCCGTCGTTGTTCCAGTTTTCCCGGACGAAGACCGCCTGGATGGCGAGACCAGTGGTGGCGGAGGCCTCGGAGTTCTCCTCTGCCTGACCCCCGACGACCTCCTTGATGTACTGGGCGCTGACATAGGCCGTCCTTCCGCTGTACTGGATAGTGGCCCAGCCGTTGGAGATCCCCGTCACGGGAACCTCCGTGCCATAGGGCAGCGCCCCGAGCTTCCCATAGCTCGTTCCAGGGCCCGTGCGGACGTTCAGACCGATAGAGGGCATCACCTTGTAGGTTTTTGCTTCCGCCTCTCCTGCGCCCTCTGTGGGGGCAGAGGAGGCCGCTGCCTGGATGGCGTCGTTCAGCCACTTCTCCAGCCAAATACTGTCCCTGTCTTCGAGCTTGATTTGTAGGTCGTCCGCCTCGTCCTCCTCATTGTCGGTATAGGTCATCGACAGAAAGTATGAGCGAATGGACGACGTGATGTCGGTGCCGCCAAAGACGACCTCCGCCGTGGTGCGGCGGGCCTGGTTCCGGTCGCTCATCCCGCCACCTGCTTCCAGGGAGGCAGAGAGCTGGACACCGGCTCCACGGCGTCGGGGATCGTGAGAGCGATTCCGGCCGGGAAGGTGTAGTACTCCCGGTACTGCTGATTGGCGTTCATCAGCTGGTCAGTGTAGTCAACGCTCCCCATCTGCTGGAATGCGATGCTGTCCCACATATCCCCCTGGGTGGTGGTGTACGTGCTCATGTGTAAGCCCTCCTCGCTGCGTCGACGCCGGCCTCCTGCAAGACCTCCAGGATCAGCTCGCGCATATCCTCGTCGTGGGCCGCCAAGATGGCCTCCAGCTCAGCGGCATTTGTGACGCCGGCAAGGTCATACTGGGGCTCGAAGTAGATCACGATGGAGCCGCCCCCGCCGCCCGCCCCGCTCTCTGCGGAGATGGCGTTGCTAGCCTGATAGGAGGCCAGATATGCCATGAGTTGCGGGGCGATTCCGACGGCCTGGATCTCCTCGGCGGAGAAAGCCTCGACACCGGCGCCGGCCATGCCGGACATAGCCTCGGCCACGTCCGGCTGCAGGGCCTCCGTCTCCTGGATATAGCCCGCCCAGGTCATGTCAGCCTTTTCCTCCATAACGCGGGATGGGCTGTGGATGTCCAGCTTTTCGTCAATGGCGTCAATGGCAGCCTGGGCAATGCGGGAATAGGCTGCCTGCACCTGGGGGAGCATCCCCTCGGCGCCGGAGACAAAGCCCTGGATGGTGGCTTTGCCGCTCTCGGCGGCTTCGGTGCCCAGGTCCATGGCCTCGATGTCGGCCGCAAGTTCGGATTGCAGCTCATCCATGGTGGCCGTGAAGTCGGTCTTGAGGTCGGCCACGCTTCCGGCGGCCTCCTCCTGCTCGGCCTTCAAGTCCCGCCAGTTGGATACCATTGCCTCCAACTGCTCGTCGGTAGCTCCTGCCATACCGGCGATAGCGTTCACGCTGTCCTCCGAGCCGTCCGCGAAGCTGGCGATCATCTCGCTTAGCCCCTCGATATCACCGACCCTGTCCGTCAGGGCCTGGAGGTTGGCGTTGTAGTCCTGCCAGTAGGTGACCTGGCTCTCCAAGGCGGAATTGATGCTCCCCGCGCTGGTTGCAACGACCTCTGTGGCCTCGTCCCACAGCTCGTATTGTCCTGATATGCTGTCCAAGGCCGCGTCGTAGGCCTCGGTGTAGGCGGCCACAAGAGTGTTGATTTCTTCCCTGACCCCAGTGACAGTAGACTGGAGCTCCTGCATCTGGGCGGCGGTTTCGGCGGTCACATCTGTATTGGCCGTGCCTGCGGCCGCCATCTGCTCTATCGCCTCGTTCGCCAGCTCCATTTCCTGCTTAGCATCGGCAACGGCCTCGGCATCCTTCTCCATGGCGGTATTGAGGTTTTTTATAATCCTCTCGGCCTGGTTAATTTCGTCGTTGTACCCGTAGACAGCGCCCTGCAAGTCACGGTACTCCTGGGACAGCGCCATATTATTATCGATGGAATCCTGGTACAACTCGTCCATGCGTGCCATAGCGGCGGCGCGCTTTTTTTCCGCTGCGTCTATTTGGAGCTGTGCCTTTGTCAGTTCAACACTGTTTTTGGCCTGCTCCACCAAGACCTCATTGTACTGCTCGGCGAGCTGGTTCATGTACTCCTGGTATGCCTGAGCTTCTGCATTTTCCCGCCATGCCTGCGTGTTGGCGCGGAGAGCGGCGGTACCGCCTTGAATCGTACCGTTCTGGATGTCAATCAGATCGGAGAGCTCTGGTATCAGTTGGCACAGCAACGACAAGGTATTTCGATACTGCTCCTGCTCCTCATTGGAGAGCTGGGTATAATCCCCCATCTCCTCCAGCTTTGCAATATACTGGTCAGCGACATCGGCAGTCGCTACGGTTTGTGCAGCCGTATTCTCAAACGTTTCCCCCGCCTCGTCCATGGCATCCCGCATCCCCTGGGCCGCCTGGGTCAGCTCGTCCACAGAGGGGACGGCGTCATTGTCGGCGGCGGTGGCAAGGGCAGCGATGGCGGCGGTCACGCCAGCCACGGCCGCGGCTACGCCCATGATGATGTTCACGCCCGGAATGGCTGCGGTGAGCATGGCGGACGCAGCAGCAGCTACCTTTGTGCCGACAGTGTACGCGGCAAGGGCCGCTACTACCACGCCGAGCACGCCCGCGAAGGCTGTAATGGCATTCACCAGCGCCGGATTCTGCTTGATGAACTGTGCAACGCCGTTGAGAACATCCGTGCCGACGGAGTACGCCTCCCGCAGAGCGGGGGTATAGGCGTCGCCGATGGCCACCTTCAAGTTCTTATAGGCGTTCTGCATCATGGTGAGCTGGGATTGGGTAGTGGCGTACCGCTTGCTGGCCTCGTTGATCAGGGCGGTATTGGTATCCCACTCCTCGTTTGCCAAACTCACGGCGCCGCCCATCTGGTCGGCCGCGAGAGCAAGGCTTTTCAGCATATTGCTTTGGCGCACGCCGGTCAGGCCCAGGTCCTCCAGGACAAGCACGGTATTTTCGCCCTGCTCGTCCAGCTGGCCCAAACCGGAAATGAAGCTCTCCAGCGCGCTCATGGCGTCGCTTTCCCATGTTGCGGCGAACTCCGCGGAGGTCATGCCGGCGATCCGGGCAAATTCCGTCAGGGTTTCGTTCCCCTGGGCCACGGCGGTTTCGATGGCGTTCATGGTTTCCGTCATAGCGGTACCGCCAGCCTCCGCCTCAATGCCCACGGAGGACATTGCTGCGGATAGGGCCAGTATCTCGGATTCGCTCAAGCCGGCGAGCGTTCCGGCAGAGGCAAGGCGGGTAGCCATTGCCGTGATTTCCGATTCGGTCGTCGCAAAGTTGTTGCCCAGGGCCACGATGACGGAGCCGAGGCGGTCGTAGTTGTCGGCCGATGTTCCGGTAATATTGGCGAAGCGGGCCAGGGCGGTCGCGGCCTCGTCCGCGGTCATGTTGGTGGCCGTGCCCAGCATGGTCATGACCTCGGTGAAATCCAGCAGAGAGTCCTTCTGGATGCCCAGCTGACCGGCAGCCTCCGCCACGGCGGCGATCTCCTCTGTGGTGGCCGGGATCTCCGTGGACATCTCCTTGATGGCGTCCGACATGGCAGCCAGTTCATCGTCGGTAAGGTCTGTGGTCTTCGCTACGCCGGTAATGGCGCTCTCGAAGTCCATAGAGGCCTGGGCGCAGTCGGCAAAGTACTGATAGATCTCCTTGAGCGCCGTGGCGATGCCAGCGGCCACGATAGCCTCATGGACAGCCCCAAACGCCTGGCTCGCTTTATCGCCGAAGGTCATGGCTTTTTCCGCGGCTTCTTCCTGGTCCCTTTTCAGGGCCTCAATGCGGGTGGAGAGCCGGGCCGAGCTTTGGCCGAGGTCGTCCATGTCGACCCCGGCCTCCTGCAGTGCGTCTCCCATCTCGTCGAGCCTTTGGGTCTGCCTGTTCAGCGAAGCAGAGGTCTTGTCGATCTGCTGCTGCTTGGCGAGCAGCTTATTTTGCAGGTCGGCGGAGAACTCTCCCGTCTGCTCGATCTCTTTCTGGATATTCTCGTACTGCTGTTGCAACAGCTCCAGGCGCTTGCGCGTGGCCTCGACTGCGGCCTGCTGCTTCTGATAGGCGGCGATGTCAGATTGGGTCTTGGAGAGGGACTGTATCTCCTTCTGCATGGCCGTGATTTCTTCCTGGGCAGCCCGGAAGGTCTTGCTGTAACTGCTTCCCAGCTGGGCGTTCAGCTGGAATAGCATCTCATATTCTTTGCGGCTCGCCATAGTGTCCCTCCCTTCGAGCTACCGCCTGCGCCGAATCACGATCGGCCGTGCGGGCTGTTTCGGCCGCGCTTTCCTCTGCGCCTTCTGCTCCTCCACAAGCCGGTTGCTGGCCTTTATCCACTTCGTCAGGGACAGGAGGGGCAGAGATACCCAGTAGGATACGGGGGTGTTATTGTTTTGCGCCATCACAAGGCACTGCTTTCGGAGCCACGCACCCCCGTCGCCGGTTACAGCTCCGATTTGAGCAAAAAAGTCCTCGCCCGCCCCCGAATGCGGCTGTAATCACTGATGGGCAAAGCCATGATGACGTCAGCGCCGACTCGGCGCTGCTTCCCATCCGAAGAGGTCAGCATGGTGGTGCAGGCCCTGGCGGCCACGCGGGTCAGGTACTGGCCCGAGAAGGTGGGGACGATGACGGGCTTATTCATGGCCTCCATCTCGTCCTCGATAGCCAGGCTGTCGTTGCCGGTCAGGCGGCCGAAATCGAAGGTGAGCTCGTCGAAGGTGCATCCCTCGAAGGTGACGGGCTTCTTGAACTTGTGCGTGTAAACGGAAACACTGTCCGGCGCGTCCTTGGCGGCCTGCTCTGCGGTCGCATACTCGGCGTCGTTCACCGCAGGGGGCTCGGCGGTGGAAAATGCATCCGACGGGATCTGGGGCATATCTTTGATGTCGATGCTCATAGGGAACTCCTTTCAAAATCAAGGCCCGGGGCAAGCGCCCCGGGCGTATGGCTGTTACTTTCCGAGGGCCTTGCGGACGTCGGCCAGATAGTCGGTGCCGTCGACATAGCAGATGAAGTTCAGCGGGTCAACCTCCCGCGTCCTCACACCGTCGATGTAGGTAGCCCAGTAGCGGACGGCATACTCGCCGGAGCCGTTGGTGGGGGCGGCCGGGGCAATGCTGCCGCCGGTGTCCGTCTTGGGGATAACCACCAGGATGTGCTTGATGTTCTGGACCTTCACCTCGCCGGCCACGGTGTCCTCGATCTGCTGCGCGGCGCGAAGGTCGATGTTGTGGCGGCGCGGCGCGGACAGGCGCACGCTCTGCTCGGTGGTGGTGCGGAAGTTGAGGCCGAGGGTCATGGCGTCGTAGTGGCCGAGGATGGGCACCTCCACGTTCCCCGCGATGCCGGCGCCAGAAAGGGTCTGAACGATGGCGGCCAGATTCGGAAGGGTAACGGAGGCCATGCCGACGTACTCAACGCTGTCCTCATAGACCGCAAAGTTGATTACGGATTCATCGAAGTTAGGCATAGTTCAGTCCTCCTTTTAGGCCTGGAGCGCGCTGGTGACGTAGCTGGTGTCGTACTCCAGGATGAAGTCGATCTCCTGCGCGGGAGAGGGCGGGGTCATGTAGATGTGGATCTTGACGATGCCAGCCATAAGGTCGGTCAGCGGGTTTTCGCTTTCCAGCATCTCCGCCCGGGCACCCAGGAGGTAGCCGGAGCCGACCAGCCCATTGAGCCAGATGTTGGCGGTGTCCATGATGGTGTCCAGCAGGCGGCGATTCATGGGTTTATCCAGCTTGGACCAGAAGGTGCGGATCAGGGTATTGCCGACCCAGCCGAACATCCGGGAAACCGGGATGAAATAGTCCTTGACGTCGGTGTTGCTGGGATAGCAGGCGGTATAGTTGCCCCAGGCGCACCAGCCGCCCATGAAGTTCAGCGCGGTCAGGATGCCGTTGTCGTTGAGGATGTTCGCCTGTGCCAAAGTCAGATTGACTTCGGTGCCATCCTCCAGGACCATCGCATCGCACTGGAAGCTCTTGTTGCTGGGGGACTCATAGGGGCAGCCGCCGTTGTCGGTGTCCACCTGGGCCATCAGGCCCGCCAGCTGCGTGCTCATGTGGAACTTGTAGTCCCCGAGCTTGAGCATGGGCCAGCAGGGAATCTCGTCCACATCGACGAAGTTCTTCCCGCTCTTCTCGGTGATGGCCGCGGTATAGCTGGTGGCGCCGGAGGAGCTGGAGTCGATGTCGATCAGCGCCTTGGCCTGGAACATCCCGTTGATGCCGCCGGCCTTGGTCGCCATGACGGCGGCCACGACCGAGGACTGGGAGTGCCCGGGGGCGCAGATCAGGTCGGGCACGATGCCCAGCGTGGTCATGCACAGCTCAATGCTTTCCATCCCCGCAGCAACAGCGGTATCGTCCACAGACGCGGGCTTGACCTTGTTGTAGGCCACGTTGATCTGCGAAGCGGAATAGGCCTTGCCGTCGGCCAGCGCCTCAATGACAAGAAACTCCCCGTCGTAGTAGGTGCTGTAATCGGTGTCCTTGACGTAGGCATCGCCGGCGCCGCCCGCGGCCTTGACGACCAGATTGCTGTCGTCGATGGCCTCGATGGGCAGCTTGGCCTTATGGTCGGCCAGGGCCACATCGGATGCGGCCACTGCCTCCTTCATGTCCGCGGCATCAAGGACGTTGCAGAAGATGACCGGCTGGCAGCCGAACAGCTTGAAGTGGGAATACGCAAACTCACAGAGCGGATAGCTGGCCCAGTCGTCCGAGTAGCCCAGCTTCTCCACAGCCTCGGCCCAGCTGGTGCAGAGAGCAGGGATGCCGACAGCGGCGGGAGACGCCGCGCTCTGCACGGGGGCCGCGCCGACGACAAAGGGGACTCCGCTCTCGGCCACGACGGGGGTGCTGACGCTGGTCGCCTGCTGGGAGACATTTACGCCATGATTTGCCATAGTGCTTCCTCCTTACTTTCTGCCGGAGGCCAGCTTCTTGTAGTTCACATTCAGCAGGTTTCCGGCGGTCTTGACTTTGATGCGATCCTCGGGGAGCGTGTCGCCGGTGACAATCAGCGAGGCGATCAGCGGGTATCGTTCCAGGGCCGGAGCCAACTCACTGAGCACATCAGCTTTGCCGCCCCGATAGACCGCGCCGGACTGGATTACTCCCCGGATGCTGGGGCCGAGGTAGACGCAAAACCCGGCGGCCTTGCCGTCGGGTTTCTTGGTTTTCTTGGGGGCCTTGGGCTCCTTCGCGTGCTCACCGGCGCGCTCGGCGGCGCTCTCGGCCGTTTCTTTCTTTACTACTGCCATTCTGCTACCTCTCTTTCCACGCCGGGGACACGCCAGGTGGTCGTCATCTCTCCGGCAAAATAGGGGGCGGTGTCATCGGGGTAGATGAAGGTCTCCAAGCCAGCCTCCAGGTCAAGCTGGTAGCGCCGCCCGATGACGACCTGTCTTAAAAGGCGGATGCGAAGCCGCTCCATGAGATTGAGCAGCATAAGGCCGCCCTCCTGCTCGTCGCCGCTGTAAACAGCGAAAATAGAACGCACCACGGCCACGCCGCGCTCTCGCTCGCCGGCCGGCTGGACGTCTCTGCTGGTGATCGCCTGGTGGATGATGTAGGGGGCCTTCTTTTTCGCGGATGTGCCATCCGGGAGCCGCATCAGGTAGACCTCCGCCGCCCGGTATTGCTGCCTCTCCTCGGCGCTCTGCACCCGAACCGGCATAATCAGGTCTTTAATCGCTTCCTCGGTGACGGCCTTCAGCTCCTCCAGGAGCATAACCCTATCCATCGGCTACCCTCCCCACCCGTTGAGCACCCGCATGATTTCGTGCTCAATGCGGCTCTCGTAGGTTTTTAGGATCTCCTCGTCCATCTTGTCGGTCGTCTCCTCGTGGGCGTAGAAGGCCTGGACGGCAGAGGGCCCGAACAGCTCCCGGATTGGAAAGCGCTCAGGGCCCTCTCGCTCGAATACGCCGGTGTGCCCGCCTACCTGGGTGACAAAGGCATTGTCCAGCGCCTCCTGGGCATTGGAGCGCAGCACGCGGGTATGCACCCGCCCATCCGAGCCGAACTTGGTGTCGAACTTAATCAGCGGGATTACGTTTCCACGGTAGCCGAAGGTGATGGAGTAGGCGCCGGCGGCATCCTTGATGACGGTGTTGATGTTCCTCGTCCGGGCTTTCAGCTCTCCTTGGGAAATGGCGTATTCCTCGGAAACGATCTTCATACCGACGGTGAGGCCGTGCCGCGCTGCCCGCTTCAGGGCGCTGCCGACGGCGCGGTAAACGCCGTCGGGAACTCCGGCCAGGAGCTTTGATACCCGCTCAAGGCTGCCGTCGATCTCGTCAATGGTAATGGCGTAGCTCATTCGTCGATCGCCTCCAGTTCCACCCGGAGCATACCCAGCTCACAGACCGAGGAGGCGACATAGAACTCCCGGAAGAAACCGCCTCCGCCCTCCTGGTCGTTGATTTTGATGCGCTGTCCTTTCTCTGGCTGGTTGCCGCCCAGGTCAGATAGCGCACAGTGCAGGACGGAGGATACCAGGTAGAGCCCCTGGAGGTGGTCGGACTGGAGCTGGCGTCGCTCCCGCTCCTTCAGGCCGGACAAGACGACGGGGATGTCCTGGTACTCCTCTCCGTCATAGCGAATGGTGCGTTTTTCGGCGAACTCATCCAGGTTGAGAAAGACGCTGTGGACGTCTTTGGCTACCATGTCCTTGAAGCCGCTCATTCCACCGGCCCCTCCGCCCCCAGGCTGGGCGGAGCCTCCTCGTCGCCCTCCCCACCGGAGATGGCATCCTCCAGGGGGATGTCAGTGATGGCCGCGATTAGCTGTGCCTTCGTCTTGAGCTTGGCCGTGTCGATACCCAGGCCTTCGGCCAGCTCCCGGAGCTTGGCGTTGGTGAGCTCTTTAAGCTGCTCGGGGTCAAGACGGGCAGCGCCCTCGCCCTCCGCAGGCCCGTCCCCATCGGGAGTGTCCACGCCTGTCCCCGCGCCGTCCTCGCCCTCTGCGGGCGTTGCAACGGCCCCTGCGGTATCTTCCTCGGGGATGTCCTCGAGTACGACACCCACACCGAGGGAGGCCAGGCGGGCGGCCTCGGTGTCAGTCACGACGCAGAGACCGCCCGCGGGTACCGACCGGGGGTGCTTCGCCCCCTCGGGCCGGTAGCCGTACAGGCCGTTGGTGATTTTTACATGCTTCATGGTGTTGCTCCTTTCCCAGCCCTATCAGGTGCCGACCACGTTGGCTGCGTACATCCAGGGGGCCTTGCTCCGGGGTGCAGCCAGGGGGCGGGCGGCCAGACGCAGCTTGCGGGTATCCTTGTCCTTGTCGACGACAAACTTGGGCACGCGCTGCATGGCGAAGCTGTGGTACTCGTTGTCGTCCTCGATCTGGTCGACGCGGCCATACATCATGTGGCCGCAGTCGGGAGCGGTGACCATCGCGGAGGTCGCGGGGAACAGGCGGATGGTGCCGTCCTTGTCCAGCACAGTCTCGCGCACGGAGAAGATGTCCAGGTCGGTGCCGTCGAAGTTCAGGTTGCCGATCCATACCACGCCGGGGTAGCGCACCTGGGGCGCCAGGCGGCCATACTCGGCGCGCCGGTTGTCCAGCAGCTTCAGCGTGGCCTCGTCGCTCTGGATGAAAGCGGCCACGTCGGTGCCCACGATCAGGTCGGTGGCGGGGAGGCCGCGATCCAGCAGGTCGTTCACCATCGCGGCGACGTCACCCTTCCAGTCGCCGTCTCCAGCGTCCCACTTGTTCGCCACGGTGTACTTGGCGGGGTTGGAGCCGGTGGTGTCGAAGTAGAAGATGTCGTAGGTTTCGCCCACGGTGTCGTTGTCGATGTAGGCGACGATGGTGCAGCCGTTGTTGATCATGGTCTGGACGGCCATCCACTCCTCACGGCGCTGAATGCGGCGGTCCAGGTCGGTGAGGTCCTGCATCTGGAGCGCCCGGGCGCGCTCGGCGGGGGTGCTGCCGGCATACAGAGCCTCCCCGAAGCCGCGCTTCTGCAGGTCATCCATGGTCAGCAGACGGGAGGGAGCAGTGAAAGGCGGCTCGAACTCGTGGATCTCGTAGCCGCCGCGGGCCACGGGGATGTCGCCGGCACGGCGCACAACGAAGGGAGCCATAGCCCGGTCACGGTCGCGGTACTCCACCAGCACCTTGTTGGCGTTGAAGATGTCGGTCGCCGCGTTGGTGGGGAAATAGCGGTCACGGAAGAAGCTCTGGACAGGGACAATCTCCTGGACCATGCCCGCCATGTAGTAGGTGTCAAAAATGTCGAAAGGCATATTCTTGTCCTCCTTTTAGTCCAGGACCTGGGCAAGATAGATTCCGCGCTCGCGCAGGGTGTCCTTGTCGGCCTGGGTGATGGTGTACTCATCATCCACGGTCATGGCGTCTTCATTGAAGCAGCCCATCACATAGACGGCGACATTGGCATCGGCGTCGGTGCCGATGTCCTCGTCATCGCAGAGAATGCAGTCGGGGGTCAAAGTCTCGCTCTCGGCGGCGGTGGTGCCGAGGATCTTCAGTTTGCCATCGCCGCCGGTGCCGGAGCTGCGGCACAGGACGGTGCCCCGCGGATAGGTGGCGGCGACGGACAGCTTGGTGATGATGCCGGAGGCCACCTTCACAGGCGGTGTGATACCGGCGATCAGCTTGTCGTACTCCATAGAGCCGACCTTGTCGTTGAGATGCTTCGCCATGTTACTTATCCTCCTTCTTGTTCAGGGCCTTCGCATCGGCGCGGCCCTTCGCCATGCGCTGCTCCGGGGTGAGCTCACCGGCGGGCGCGCCCTCATTGTTGGCGGCTCCGACCTGCTGCGCGCCGGACGCGCCGGTGTCAGCCTCCAGGGCCGCCATGTAGCTCTTGCCGGTCTGAGCGGCTTTCTGAGCCATACGGTAGGCCAGCTCCTGGGCCGTGCAGGGATGCTCGCCATACTTGGCCTCCCGGATGCTCTCGGCGTCATAGAGAGATGCCAGGGCGTCAATCTCCTGGATTCTCTGGCGCTCGGCCTGGGCGGGGTCAGCCCCGCCGTCACCTTCGGCCGCTGCGCTGGGGGCAGGGTTGGCAGCAGCTCTCGCCTCGGCCTCCAGCTGCGCGGTCAGCTCCGGGTACTCCGCCCGGAGCTCCTCAACAGTACTTGCCATAGGTGTACTTCCTCCTTTTCTGCCGGTCTTGGCCGGCGGATTTGTATGTGTCTTAGCCGGGGCCGAGGCCTCGGGATCGACCGTGGGAATGCTATCCGGGGCGAACATCCCCGGAGTGAGGTGGATGGTGCGGCCGCGGACGAACAGGCTCCGGCCGTCCGCGCTGGCGGCAATATCCAGAGGAGCTGCGTCCTCCAGGAGCTCGTCGGCAAAGCCCTTTTCTACCGCCTCGCCGCCCGTCATATAGGTCGTGTCCGCCATCATGTGGGTCAAAACGGTGTCAGACAGGCCGGTCTTGCGCTTGTAGATGGTCGCCTGGGCCTTATCCCAGGCCGTATTCCTGTCTGCCAGGGCCCGCATCTCGTCGGCATTGTAGCCACCGAACAGGAACGTCCAGCACTTGTGGATCATCACCAGGCTGGAGGGGTTGACCTTCACCGTGTCGCAGGCGCACATGATAAGCGAGCCGCCGGACATCGCCACGCCGTCCACGACGCAGGTGAGCTTCGCTCCGCCCCGCGCCAGCTCCCGGAGCCGGTTGTGGATGGTGATAGACACGCCGGCGTCGCCGCCGTAGCTGTTCATGCGGATGGTGATGTCCTTGCAGGAGGCGATCTGCTCCAGGTCCTCCATGAACTCAGGCAGAAGCACGAACTCACCTTCGACAGGATTTCCGTCCCAGTCGGTGGGGTGCTGCTCGTAGATGTCACCGTACATGGTGATCTCTGCGCTCTGGCCGTCGGTAGTGGCCATCGCGTAGACGGCCCGCTTGATGTTCACGGCAGGCCGCGCGGCCGGTACTGTTTTGCTCATGCGTTTTCTCCCTTCCCTTCGCCCTCGCCATTGCCGCCTTCGCCGTCATCGGCACCGGAGCTCGGCAGGTTGGTAATCCGTGCGCCGCCCGCTTCCGCGAGCTTCGCGTTTTCTGCTTTTAGCTGCTCCACGTTGGCCTCCCAGTCGCCTCCGCCCAGCTCGCGCGTGACCTGCTCGTGGGTCTTGAAGCCGTGGTCGACCAGGACAACGGCGGCGTTGGCCTCTTTCAACGGGTCGAGCTGTCCCTGCACGGGGCCGATCCAGCGCGCGCCGCACCACGCGGCCCGCACCAGGGGGTCTTCAAAGAAGCCCGGGGCCTTGATGCGGCCGCGGGCCACCGCCTCCGAAAGCCACACTTCATAGGCCGGCTGGCAGAAGTCGGCCACAAACCAGCTCCGGCGCATCTTGAACTCTTCCCAAGCCTCCAGGAGAGCGGCGCGGGAGGCCGAGTAGCTGGAGTTAAAGGTCTTCATCAGCACCTCGTAGGGCTCTCCCAAAGCCGCGCCGGTCTGCTGGCAGAAGGTCTTGACGAAGGTATCAAAGCCGGTGGTGGGGATGCTGGGGTTTCCGAATTTGATGTCCTCATTCTCCGCCAAGTGAGAAACCGTGCCGGGGCCCATCTCATACTCGCTGTCGCTTCCGGATAGGTTGTTCTCGATGGGATTTGCCGCGGGGACACCGGCGATGTCGCCGGTGCCGACCTCGTTGACGGGGATCTCGGTCTGGCTGGTCTTGGTGATGATCCACGCCGTAAAGAAAGACTGGACGAGGGCGGCCATAAGCGTGCTCTCCGTGTACCGGCGTAGCTGCAGCAGCTGCTCGATCACTGGAGCCAGATAGGTCACGCCACGGTATTGGTCCGGCCGCTCGCTCCCCATGATGTGGAGGATGTTCGGCAAGCCCGTCCTGGGGCCGTAGGCCTCCACCCTCGTCCACTTGGTCGGCTCTGTCGTGGTCTGCCAGGGATAGGTGTTGTGGACGTAGTAGGCGACGACCATGCTGTCGTTGTCCACCTCCACCCCGTCAAAGATGCGGTTTCCGTTCTCCGGGTTCTTCCCGTCCGTGATGTGTGCCACAGCCGTTCCGCCCCCGTACTCGGCGGGGGTGCGCACCCGGTCGGCCTCCACAAGATGGATGCGCAGGGAGTAGGGATTTACCGGCGTGGGGTTTCTCCGCTTGAACACGGGGAAAACGTCTCCGCTCTGGAGCCACGCCACCAGCGCCAGCTGCTGCATCCCGTAAAAATTGTTCATGCCGGTAGCGTCGCAGTTGGCCTTGTTCCTGGCCCATAGGGAAAACTCCGCCTCGGTGCGCCGTTGCCACTCCTTGGCTGCTTCCGGGGAGATGCCCAGCACCTCCCGATCCACGGAGCTCTTGAGGGTCAGGCCGACGCCGACTACCTTCGTCCGATTGGTGTTGATGGCTGACGTCGCCACCGGGGAGGACATATACAGCATCCGCCCCCTCTGGCGGAGGGTGAAGTTGTTCCAGTCGATGTCCTCCCTAGGGGAGCCGCTGCGCGGGGTAAAGCCTTTGAGCGCCCGCCGGGTCATGCTGGCGCCGGCCTCGCTGTATCCCTTGGCCTGGGGGCGCGCTGTGTCGGGCATGAACAGCCCGGTTTTCTTATCGCGGTATATGTCGCCCACCTCCTATGTTGCATAAAAAACGGGCTGCCCGGCGGCGAAAGGAGCTGACAAACTCCGCCGGGCTGCCCGTGGTAAAGCCCTCTCGGGCTTGTACCCATATCATTTTCGTGACCTCACGAAAAAGGTCACCAGTCGCGGGGGATGACGCCGAAGGCCTTGCGGGGCCGCCTGCCGTTCAGCAGGGCGGTCAACTCGTCGATCTTCTGCTCGGCCTCCTCGATCTCGTCCTTGAGGGTGCTAAGGTCGAAGCGGGTGAGCTGCCGGTCGTCGATGGTATAGCTCTTGACGCGGCCGTCTACCAGGGCGGTGTAAGCCGCAGTCAGCTTCTCATAGGCGGAGCGCCAGAAGTTCAGCCGGATTTTCACGTCGGTCATATCTGCCATCGGGCATCACCTACCATTCGTCGTAATATTTTTTCAGCGCGGAACCGCGCTTGGTCTGCTTTTTGGGGGGCGGCGGAGCCGTTGCAACGCCCGTAGAGGGGGCTTTCCCCCGGGCCGCCTTTAGCCGCCTGTCTATCTCGTCCAGGTTGGCAGGCAGGGCCTTGAATGCGGCCAGGGCGTAGTTGCGGCAATCCAGGGCTTCGTTGCGCTCGTGGCCGGGTATCTTCTCCCACACCCAGGGCTGCTTCTTGGCCGGGTCATATACCAGGTGCTCGGAGAGCAGGCCGGTAAAGTAGCCGGGGCCGTAGTCGTCCCGCCTCGGGAAGTGGCAGTACTTCGAGCCCGGCTTCTGCACCTTGAGGTTGTCCATGATGATCTGCTTACCGGAGTCGACGCCGAGCTGGTACTGCCAGCAGGTGCCGATGGCGACCTGATTGACCACGATCTTCATCTTCTTCGGCGGAGAGGTGTAGGGCTTATCCGCCCCGGGCATACCCTTGATGCAGAACACCTTGCGGGAGATGCGCGCCCGGCATTGGAGGCGGACGTCCTGGGTGAAGTGGCCGCCCTCGTCCACGAAGGTCATAGAGCTTCGGAGTCCCAGGCTGTCCTCGAAGCGGAACACTCGGTTGAACACCATCTCGTCCAGCTTGGCCCAGGTATCCGGGTCATCCGGCCTGCCCATGACGATGCCCTTTTCAATGCCCCAGGTTTCCCCGAAGTGGCCGTGCCCGACGACCTCATACTCCATGCGGTCGTCCTGGGTGTCCACGCCGGCGGTGAGCACTAGCACCCCCTCCGGCAGCTCCACGGGAGCGCCGTCCGGCCGGGTGCCGTAGTCCTCCCGGCGGGCCATGAGGCTGTCCTCGTCCTCCAGGTCGCCGCGGTCTTCCCACAGCAGGCCGAAGCAGGTGTTGTAGACCACCTGGAGCTTCCGGGTGTTGCCGATCGCTTTGAGATACTTGAGCACGATGGAGCTCCAGGAAGCCCACTGGCTGACAAAGGCATTTAGCCAGAAAGAGCGGACGCCCTGGGCGTATGCATCGGGGTTGTCCGCCTCCCAGCGCGCGGGCTGGTGCTTCATGGTCGTCTCGTTGGAGATACACCCGCAGCCAGGACAGACGTACCAGACGCGCAGCACCTTGAAGGTCTTGCGGCCAGCCACCACGCTTTCCTCGTGCTCATAGCGGATGTCCTCGAAGTTGATCTCGTGGTACTCTCCGCAGTGGGGGCATTTGCTTTTCCACCGCTCCATCGTGCCCTCGGCGTAGGACGCCTCGATTGCGCTGGCGTTCTTAACGGTGGGGGTGCTGACCTCCAGAGCCTTGGCGTTGTAGAACGTGGTCTGTCGGGCCTGGGCCAGTTCCCAGGGGTCACCCTCGTTGCCGGCGGAGGTCGCCCAGCGGTCGCGCTCGTCCCCCATGATGTAGCGGATGGGCTTGGATGCCAGAGCGTGGGCCTCGGTGGAACCGCACATCGTCAGGATGCCGCCGGGGTATGTCTTTTGCAGGATGGTGTTTCCGCTGTCGCGGCTTTTGGGGTCCGCCACCTTCTTTTTGAGGGTGGGGCAGTCCCGGATCATCGGAGCGATACGGAGCTTGGAGTACTCCTTGGCGTCAATGGTCGTGGGGTGGACGAACAGGATGGAGCCGGGATCCTCGTCGATGATATAGCCGATGGTGTTGTTGAGGAATTCCGACTTTCCCACCTGGGACGCCGCCACCATGACGATGCGGCGCACCCGGGGGTCGGTAAATGCGTCCATCGGCTCCCGGAGGTAAGGGGTGCGGTCGGTGCGCCAGGGGCCAGGCTCGGCGCTGGCCTCGGTGGACAGGCGGCGGTTTTTCTCCGCCCATTCCGTTACGGTCAGGTCATCCGGCGGCTTCATGCCGGCCAAGACCTTCGCGATGACGGCGTTCAGCCGCTTTACCCGCTCGCGGGTCTCTTTCTCCCCAATGAGCCGGCGCGTTTCCTTATCCGTCATCGGCATCACGCCCGCTGTCAGCTTCCCAGGCCCTCCGCTCCCGGACGCGCTCCTCGTATTTCTTTGGGTCATAGCGGTAGTTGGAGAGCTCCCGCATGGCCTTGTTGACCTCGCGGCGGATGATCTCGGCGGCCTCCGCCGGGGACTGGGCTGCGGCCACGTCCACGGCCAGGCGGCCGGGCAGGGCCATCATCGCCCCGCGAATGGCGTACATCAGGTCGGTGGTCATCGCGGCCACGTCCTCGCTCCGGTGCATTTTCCCCTGGAGCTCGTCGGCCTCGGCCTTGGCGATCTGGGCGCGGGCCACCTTCATCGTGACCTCGGCGGCGCTCTTGGCCTCCTCCCGCTTGATTTCCTGCTCAGACTTTTCAGGCCCCGCGCGGGCCTTGAGCATGGCGCAGTAGGCGCGCATCGTCTCGCCGAGCTCGAACAGGTTCCCGTGCGGGGTGCTGCGCTTGTGCAGCGTTCCCTGGGCCACCAACTGGCCGACCCACTGGTTACTGTTCCCGGTAGCCGAGCAGATGTCGGCGGTCTTGACGTAGACGGGAGTGCCAGCACGCAGCACATAGACGGCGCCGTCCTCCACGACAATATCCTGTTTTCTTGGTGCCATGGGCTGCGCTCCTTTCCTGGCCTGTGGCCCTCCGCCCGGCGTCCGGGGCATTTCTGCCCCGGGCCAGGCTATAAAAATAGGAGGCGGGCGTCCCACGCCCGGCGGAAGGTCACGAGATGTCGATATTTTTTACTGAGATTTCAATTAAAGTTCCCCTATTTCGCGCGCACTAACTAATCGTTTTTTGGGGTCGGCGAGCCCGCACCCTTTGGGTGGGGGCCGTCACAGTACCTTGCCGCGCTTCTTGTCGTCGCCTTCAATGCCCGTTTCCAGGGCTTGCAACACCCCTTCACGCCTCGGCATGAGAACGCCCAGGGCAGAACACATACGCAGCTCTCACGCCTTGTATGGCCCTGTCCTGGGCTATGCCTGGTGTATGGGGGCATGGGGTATGCCTCAGTACTTGGTCAGCAGCTCTGCTTTGCTGTACCCATGTACGCCTTTTGTCATCATCGAGAGGAAGTCATCGCGTGAGAAATCAGACAGGCGGAATACCTCCTCGGGCTTCATGCCCAGCTGCTTCCCGATTTCCTGCACGCTTTTCCCGTCGGCCAGCAGGCGCTTAACGATGGCCTTCATAGGCTCCAGCAGGTGTGTACCACGGGCGCGGTTGTGGGTGACGGTGCCGTAGATGTCCTCGGTCTGGTCGTCGTGCCGCACGATTACCACGGGCACCTTGCCGCCCAGCTTCGTGTGCAGGGGCTCCTCTCCGGCCACCGTCCAGCGATGAAAGCCGTCGATGATGGTGTAGTCAGGGCGCACCACGATGGGCAGCGTCCAGCCGTTGGTGAGAATGGACTGCACCAGCAGCTTCAAGTTCTCCCGGTTGACCTTGTTGGGGTTGTAGTCGTTGGGCTTGAGCTGGTCGCGGTCCACCCACCGCAGGGAGGACAGAGGGGCGAACAGGTCCACATCAGCCATTCGCTTCACCTCCCTTCCGGAAGGACTTGGCGTAGGCTGCGTAGGCGCAGGAAATATCCTGGTAGATCGCCCGCAGGGTGCGGAGCTTGGGGTCGCCAGCTACCAGCCCCTCGTACATCTTCCGATAGTCCCGGGGGCGGGCCATGCCGTCCATGCGGATAAAGAGCTTGCGGTACTGCTTGGCGACCTCGCGCTTATGCGGGGTGTTGAAGAAATCGGCGGGGCGCTCGAACAGCATCTCTTTCAGGAGCGCGCGGTAGTCCTTCGTGTCCTTGCCCTCCAGCTCCCGGCGCTTCCGCGTCGTGCGGTGGAACATTTCGCTGTCCCAGTAGAGCATGGCAAGGTAGGCGTTGGGCTCACGGCGGAGCACGCGCTCCATCAGAGCGTGGTCATACTCCGCAAGATGTACCAGGACGGGGACGGTATCGACAGAGAAGAATTGCGAAACCCGCAGCTGGTTGCGATTGACCCCGACCTGGTACATCTGCAGATAGACCTTGGGAATCTCCACCCGCTCGTTGCGAAGGTAGAGCCACACGTCGATGGTCTTCCAGTCGTAGATCGGGTAGATGGTGTTGGTGTTGGTGATCCCCTTGCCGCCCACGCCCAGAGCCGCCATGTACTGGAGGCGCTGGACGGATTCGGCCGCCCGGACGCCGGTCATCATAATACCGTCCCGGGTGACGCGGGGCAGGAAGGATTGATAGTTGTCCACCCTGGGCTTGAGCAGAGGGTGGTTACGGATGGCAAAGGGCGGCGGCTGCCGCACCCAGACATCCCGCTTGCGGCGATCCCAGCAGACGAATGTCTCGTCGCTGGAGAGCTCGTTGAGGCAGTTGAAATGCTTGACCTCGATGCACCACCACTGGAACTTGGCGCCGGCCAGCAGGAACTTCTTGCGCCAGGCCTTGGCCGTCTCCTCGATGCAGTCGAAGATGGCCTCCTCGTCGATGAAGAGGACGGTCAGCAGGGCAGGATCGATCTCCCCGGCCTGGATCAGCTTCAAGGTGAGGTCGGCCAGGCACAGGCTGTCCTTTCCGCCCGAGAACGACATATAGACCGGGACGCCGTTGGAAAACACGTTTTTGATACGCTGGCGGGCGGCGGTCACGATGTCCACGTTGGACGCAACACGCTTCACAGCCATATCCGCTCACCGCATTTCGGGCAGCGAATGAACCGGCGTGCCGATCCTTCCTCCTGGGGCTGTGTTCCAGCCGCCGGCGGGACATATTCCTCGGCATTCCTCGCGGCGGCTTCCTCCCGGGCCTCGGTGCGCTCCCGGGCGTTGCGGATCTCCTCGATGCGCTCCTCGTCGATGGCGCCGTACTCGCTGAGGGTGTCGGCGGCCTCGTCTGCCTCCATGACCATCGCCCGAAGCAGGTCTTCCTCATAGCCAGGGATGTCCAGGTCATCCTTCAGCTCCAGGACAAAAGCATCCAGCGCGGACAGGTCATCCACGCCCAGGTCGAACACTCGGTTGTCGGCCAGCATCAGCTTTTTCTTCTGGGCTTCGGTCAGGCCGGTCACGACGTAGCAGTCCGCCTCGGTGCGGCCCATGGAGAGGAGCGTTTCATACAGACCGTTGCCGGCCAGGATGACGCCGCCCTCGTCCACCACGATGGGGCGGATCTGGCCGAACATCTCAATGGAGCGCCGGAACTCCTTCAGCTGCTTGTCGGTGTGCATCCGGACGTTCCGCTCCGGGCGTCGGAGCTCGGACAGGAGCTTTCTCGTCACGTTCATGCCCACACCCCCTCCAGGAAGACCCGGGCGCTCTCGATCTTCTCCGCTGCCTCAATGACGATGGAGGGGTCGATGTCGTAGACCTCGCGCCAGCCGTTTTCGGTGCTGCCCGTCCACTGCCTGGCGGGCCAGGGGTGCGTACCGCAGAGGTAGCCGTTCTTCCACCCGTAGATGGGCGGGAGGGGAAGCCGGTGGTAATGGATATAGGCCAGGACATGCTCATGGCTCCAGGCCGCGAGCGGGCTGAAGCGGGTGACGCCCCTGCCGTCGGTGTAGATGTTGGTGCCACGGCCCACATAGTTCCCGTCCGCACGGCGGCGGCCCAGGATGATGAGGTCGGGGCTGTGGGCCTTGGCGTAGATGCGCTGGGCTCGGTGCTGCACAATGGAAAACCACCGCCCAGCAGTGGCCGAGTTCTGCGGGAACAGCATTTCGGGGTGACGGGCCAACCAGTCGAGCCCCTGGTGCGTGTTGATGACCTCGCAACCAGCCGGCTTGTTGGCCTCGATCCAGGCGGCAAAGGCCGGGTACTCCAGGTCGCACACGCCGATCATGCAGTCGGTCACGCCGGCGGCCTCGCAGAGCTTGCCAAGGACAATGCTGTCCTTACCACCGCTCCAGGCATAGGCCGCCTTTTTGCCCGCTGTCTTGGCCTTGATGTCCTTGATGGTCGCGGCCACAAGTTCGCCCAGGGCCGCCTCGGAAACCGTGCTCTCGACGGTTGCAACAGCCTCCAGCCAGGCATCGTTGGTGATGCGTTGTTTCCTACCCAGGCTCATGTCCTCACCGCCTTTCTGGAGACGATGACGGCCACGACGCCGCTCGACAGCACGGTCGTCAGGCTGCCGGCGGTTTTGAGGGCCGGAATGCCAGCGATGTTGCCATAGGCAAAGATGGGGAGCCCGACGCACAGAGCGGTGAGGACGCCGGCGAACACGCCGCCGGCGGAGAGCTTCTTCCCCAGCAGCGTCATCACCGTGGGGAGCAGCGTGGAGGCCCGCAGGGTGCCGTAGAACAGGAACAGGTGCGTCACGGTCAGCCCCGGGATGTTGGCGATCAGGATGCTCACCAGCAGCAGGGCCAGCATGACGCGCCGGGAGGCGCGGATGTTGTCGGCTCCCTCGCCGGTCATCCAGTCTGTCGTGAGGGATGCCGCGGCGCACAGGTTGCTGTCCACAGTGGAGAGCAGGCCGGAGATGACCATGAACAGGAAGGGCACCAGCACCCAGGCCGGGAGCAGCGACATGACAAACTCAAAATTTACCATGCCGGCGTCTGCCGCCTGGAAGCCGGAGCCGGCGGCCAGGAAGCCTACCGTGCCCATGGCGATGGGGACAAGGGCAAACAGCAAAGCCGCGGCAAAGAACGAGCGGCCGATGCGGTCCTCCCGGATGGAGAATACCCGCTGCCAAAAGCACTGGTCGCCGAATGGCCCAGAGATAAGGCCGACCGCCGTCGGGAGCCCGAAGCTCAGCAGCACCTCGACGCCGGAGGCCGAGGTCAGGGAGGTGTACTCCCCGCTGACGGAGCCCAGCCCGGCCCGCACCGTCTCCAGGCCTCCGGTCAGCCGGAGCCCCAGGGTCACCAGGAGCGCACCGCCCAAGAGGATGATGCCCAGCTGGACGACGTCCGTGGCCACCGACGCCTTGATGCCGGAAAAGCGGGAGTAGGAATAGGCGATGACTGCCAGGGCCAGCGTCATGCTCCAGAAGGGCAGGCCTGTGAGGAGGGCCAGCGTCTTCCCGCCGGCGAGCAGCTGCACGGCCGTCGAGAGGACAGCCAGCGCGCCCAGCTGGAAGGAGTAGACACCCTTGACCTTCGGGGAGCGGTACCGCTCGGCCATATAGCCGGTGAGGGTGATGCCCTCCGGGTACTGGCGGCGGATCTTCTTGGCAAAGGGGATGAAGATGATAAGGCACAGCACATTCGGCACCAGAAACCAAAACATTCCTGGAATGCCTTTTGTGTATGCCATTTCCGACGACGTGAACAGAGATGGCGCCCAGATCCAGGTGGCGGCGATACTCATGGCCGCTACCGTGGCTCCGATGCGCCGGTCTGCCACGTGGAAACTTTCTGCGCTGGTCGCCCTGCGGGTGAAAATAAGCGTGACGCCGATCATCAGCAACGCATAGGCGGCCAGGACAACGATTCCGAACATTTTACTTTTCTCCTTTTTTGGCGTCGCCGCTGCCCACGTTGGCGAACATGAAGCCCGGCGCACGACCGACGCGCAAGGAGTAACGCGGCGGCCTCAACCTCCTTTCCCAAAAGAATGGCGGCCCCTCCGAAGAAGGGCCGCCTGGCTTCATAGGATTTTACGAGTTTAAGCATATCGCACATAAAGGGCGTTTGCAAGCGTCGCACCGCGTCACGCCGTTGCAACTTTTCAGGAGGACAGGTAGCGGTAGCAGGCCGACTTCACGCCGTCCTCCGTGTTGCGCCCGCCGATGACAGCGGCGACCTCGCCCCAGGTCAGACAGCGGAGAAAGCGGAGCCGGAAAATCATCCGCGTCTGGTCGTTCTCGATGCTCTCCACAAATTCCGTGACGGCCGCCTCCGCCCGGTTGATCTCCTCCTTGAGATACCGAATGCGCTCCGTCATGTCGGCGATCTCCACGGCCAGGTCACCCACCTTATCCCGGACGCCCGGCGCATGGGGCATTCCGCTCAAGTTCTGCGCTCCGGGGCAAGCCGCGGCTCGGAGGGAATCCAGGATTTCTTCGTCCCTGTTCAGCCGCTCGCGCAACTTGTAGTACTGGGACAACTCTTGTAGCGTCATTTTGGCTCACCCCCACACCATCGTTACTTCCGCTTGAATTCCTTTGCCTTCGGGCAGGTGCTGAAATGGGACACATACCCGAAGCCGCTCACCCGGTCGCGCTCGCCGATGAAGTCACAGCTCACGACTTTCCCCAGCGGAGTGACGACCTTGCCCGGAGCCCCCGGGCGGGCCCAGAATGGCACCGCCCCGGGGTCGCACGGCATACTCTTTCCGGCCTCGGTTTTTACCCACACGATTTCAGCGCCGCACCCGCGACACACGCTTCTTCTGCTGCTCATGGTACGCACCGCCTCCTATCGTCATTTGTTCCATCTGCCTCTGCGGGGCCTCCTCGACCGACACCACCCGCGCGTCCCCGTACCGCTCCAGGTAGAGGGCCAGGTCCTCCTTGATGCCGATGGCCTGGCCCGGCCGGGCGTTGACCTCGATGGTGATAATCAGCATACCACCCCATCCTTTCTGGCTGGCGCCGGAGGCGGCATATCCTCCGGAAGCAGTTGTAGTGCCAGAAGCCCCTTTTTTGTTTCTCCAGCCTCTTTGAACCCGGCAAGCTTGTATGTATAGCCCCAGGTCTTTTCCCCGTGTATCATGGTTGGCCTCACTTTTTCGCGGTTGATAAACGTGACCATTCCAAGGGGCGGCGGCTCTCCGAAATAGGCCCTTGTTGCGGCAACTGCCTCTAAAATCATTTCAGAGGCTACTCCGGCACCCTCGTTCCTAAAGGCGGAGCAGATCCACGCGCCCGCCCACGCATGATGTACATATTGGGGAAACGGGTACGAGGTTACCCAAAAGGCTCGCCCGGCCTTCGTTTCTGCATATAACACCAGGCACCGCCCAGGGGGTACAAATTGCCGCGTTCCTGGTTTTTGCCTGTTGTAGTGCCTATCCGCAATTTCTCTCGCTCGCTGATCTGCTCGATTTGAGAGTACCCATATCATCGCCGCACCCCCATGAAGCTCTCCCGGACGCCCTTCTCGAATTCGACCACATGGAAGCGGCCGGCCGGGTGTACCCAGACCACCGCCCCGCGCATCGTCTGGGCGTTCTTGGCGTCGCTGTCCGAAAAGGAAACAGGCTTGCGGTAGACTACATCGCCCACCTGGACGCGGCCGCCGGTCGCCGGCGCCGGGGCGGGGCGCCCCGGTACCGGCTGGGATCTCGCTCGCTTTTTCTTCATTCCAGGCTTCCCTCCCAAGTCCAGAGCCCCTGCTTCCCGGAGGCTTTCACCGGCGGGTCCACTGGGATCATCACATGAAACTCCCACGCATACCGGCCAATCGAAAAGTCACCCAGGTCCAGCTCCTGGGGCGACAGCTTCGCCCGGAAGTCCTCTGTAATCAGATTGCAACGGGTCAGAATCGCCTTTCCGACGATGGCCCCGGTAGGTAACTGGTCAAGCGCCCCGGGCCGGATGAAGAGGCCGTCCAGCCGCTCCAGCACATTCCACCCGCTCCCTTCCTTGTCGGCGGCCAGCGCGTCGATGGTCCGACGCACCGGCCGCATGGCGGCGTGAATAGCTATGGGGCCTCGGTAGGCGGTGGCCCAGCTTCTGGTTTCATATTTCTTCTGACCAGACACCAGCAGCGAGGCCCAGGGCTGCCAAATGGTAAGGGCTTTCATCCGTTCACCTCCTGGAACAGCTCATGGGTGCCGTCCTGGAGGGCTTTTTCCTCATCGGACATCTCATATCCCAGTTCTGTGAAGATTTTATACAGGAAATCCAGACTTTCGTTTTCCTGATGTACGCAGGCCATACAGTGCTTCTCAGGGTCCCAGCGCCACCAGAAGTAATTTACTCCCTCGGCGTCAAAGGACGCGTAAGCTGTGACCAGGAGGGTATATTCCGGGCTTTCCTTCGATCGTTCATCAAAGGCCACGGTGTCGATTTCATCGTTCTCGGTATCAACACCAATGCCTAAAAGCTCGGACATCATAGCGTCGTCTGGATCATCGTGGCCCCGAAGGAGCATTCCCGCAACGAAGCGACAAACAGTAGTCACGTTCTTTTTTGCAGACGAGAAATCCTTGATGAATGCGTATCGCGCCTGGTATGCTGCCCTGGAGATGGTTTCAAGCTCTGCGTGCCGGCGCTCCAGCTCGGCCTTGATTCGCTCCGCCCGGGCCGCCGCCTCTGCGTCCTCCGGCTCCTCAACGATCTGGCGATAAAGGTCTACCTGGTGCATTCCCACGCAGAAGAAGTAAGCCACGGTGTCCGCGTCATCGGGGCGCGTCACCTCGTCTTTCTTGTTCCAGGTGCCGTAATTCCGCACATACCGCATGGTGGATTGGTCCGCCTTCTCGACCTGGGTCGCAAAGGCGGAAAGGGCCTGCACCCGCTCCGCGATGAGCTTGCGGCTTTTCTCTGTCTCGATGGCGCTGGCCAGCTTCTGTCGGAAGTTGTTGGTGCCGACGGCCTCCAGGACTTCATTCTTCAGCTCCGGGTCTTCGATCTTGTCCAGATCCATGTAATCCATGAGGTTGGCACCACGGCTCACGGAAGCCTTGAATTTCTCCTGGTCGAGCTCCAGCAGCTTCACTCTGCGCCTGACGGTCGTCTGGGAGAAGCCAGACTTCCGGGCAATCTCGTCAATACTGTCCCCCAGGTCGAGCATCATCTGGAAGCCCTGGGCCTGCTCGTAAAGGGTGAGGTCGGACCGCTGAATGTTCTCCATGAGCATGGTCTGCACCTGCGTCCGGAGATCCATGTCAGTAATGACGCAGGGAAGCTCCTTCAGACCGGCCAGCTTCGCGGCTGCAAGGCGCCTGTGGCCGATGACGACCGTGTAGCCTTTCTGCCAAGTGTCGCCCGTAATTTCCCCCTTCACCATCCTTGGAACAACGGTCAAATTCTGGAGGACACCGTTGGCCTTGATGCTGTCGGCCAGTTCGGTCAGGTCGCCCAAGTCTTTCCGGGGGTTGTCGGGATGGGAGTAGAGCTGTTCGATGGGGATGTAGACCAGGCCGTCAGGGGCGTCGTCATCGCCCAGGGATGCAGAGAGAGCTTCGTCCATAGCCTCCCGATCCTTCCTGTCGCGGATCGCCTCTTGGTCGTAGATGTAGTAGCCCTCGCGGGCGTTTGCCGAATAGTAGGGGCATTCCAGTTCCTTGCAGATGAAGTCGCACTTCTTCCGCTCACATTCGACCTGCAGCGGGCAGCGGTCGTTGATTGATTTTTTCATACAAGCTCCTTTCGTGGCCGGCTTATCCCTCGGCCGGGGAATTTGATGTGATGCGGTGTGTCTTAGGGTCCATGTGCCGGAGTAGCGCCTCCAGGGGCCACCGCTCCGGGCAGGTGTATATCGCTTTCCATCGGTATGTGTGGACCGGCTGGCTGGTGTTACCGAGGACATTCGGTATGGCGACCGGCTCTTTTCTTTCCAGGAAGAACATCTCACATCTCCTTTCGGATATATCTGTTCACGCGGCACCACCGGCGCTGGGCCTGCTTCTTCCGGGCCGTGCGGCAGGCCGAGCAGAAGCGATTTTCCTTGCGCTCATAGAAGGTAGCCCCACATCGCGCGCAGTATTGCGGGGGTATGCGGCGGAACTCTGTGCAGGAATCACAGTCCTTGCACCCGGCGGCGCATCCGTCGAAGTCATCCCAGTTCATGCACATAAACCGCTGCCAGTACGGATCGTAGCCGAGCTCGTTCATCCGGTACCGTAGCAATGAGTCGAGCGCGGACAGGTTTTTCCGCACCCCTGTCCGTGTGCGCGAGAGGCAGAGAGCCTGCTTCACGGTTGGCTCCGGCGCCCCATATCCCCACTGATGGTCCCCCATCATGGCCCGCACCTTATCTTGGCTTTCGGTCAGGTACACAAAATAGACCTTTCCTCGGATAGCCTTTTCGGATTTGCCCAGCGCCTTTCCTATCAGTGTGTAGCTGTCGCCCCGACGGATGCCATCGGCCAGCTTATCGAAATCCTCTTGTATCCAGACTGCTGCGCTCCCGTGGTTATCGGCCTTTACTGGCCTGTTCTTCAGGCCGAGGTCGGTACACCTGCGCTGGATAGCCCCAGCCGACCTATGGAGCACTTCTGACAGCTCGGCGTACCCATAACGCTGCTGCTCCAAAAGAGCCTTCAGCCGACTGTCCTCTTCTGGCGTCCACGGGTCCTTGCGCTGAACAGCGAAGGCCTGAAAATCTTTCCGACGCTGCTCGGCCACCCATTCCGGCTCCGCCCCCAAGGCCAGCGGCTCCATCTTGGAGAAGTCCAGAAAGGCGCGGTTTTTCTCGGCCCACACCCAGAATTCATCCAGATAGACCACGCGCCATGTATGGGCCAGGGCCTTTTTCATGTGAACTGGAAGCCCTCGCTTCTCAACCCAGCTCTTAATTTTGTATGAGTACGATTTCTTCGACCCTGTGACTGCGATGACAAGCTGATTGAGTGTCACATAGTCGCCGCTGTCCAGAAACGCGCCAAGGCCTAATTTGCGGGCTCGGATGGTGACAGCCGTTTCCGTTCGGTTTAGCCGCTTAGCTATTGTGGAGATCGTAACCCGTCCCCAGTTTTCGGAAAGATATTCTTCTTCGGCAGCATTCCAATTTGGTCCCTTCGCCCTTTGTCCGCTTTCTCTGCAAAGTTTCATCCGGTGTCGGGCATTGGCTACTTGGGTTTCGTGAACTTTGAATTTCTTTGCAAGCTCTGTGTCGCTGAACTCCAAATAATGTTCACGGATATATGCAACCTGCTCCTGGGTCAACCGTTTATTGATTTCCCTCCACTCCCTTCAAAACAGAGTGAGTTGACCGCCTTTGCCTTCATTCAGTTCTGGCCCTACTGTGCCAAGCGGCTCCGGGGCCGGCGTTTCCGCCTGGCCTTTCGGAGCCGCCGTGAACAGTACGCGATCCATCTGCACCCACAGCCGGCGCCAGTGCCAAACGTCCCGGAAGTACATAGGCGTGTACCAGACGTTTGGACCGTCGCGAGGAATGAGCCCATGAGGGTCAATCCCTGTTATGGGGCTGGAGATGCTGTCGTCTATGACCACATACCCAGGGCAGCCCATGAGGCTCAGCTGGATATAGCACATCATCCCGGCCAGGAAGTCGATGTCCTGGGCCACGAACAGCACCGACGTCTGGAAGTTGAGGTCGTGGCCAGGACGGCGGCACTCGTTGGCAAAGGCAATCAGCAGGGCCCCTGCTCCGCAGGCCGGGTCGTTAACGGCCACCCATCCCCTTTGTTCGATACGCGCCTTGAGATCGTCGCCGTAGGTCATGCCGGACATCGCCCGGCACACGGAGTACGGGGTGAAGAACTGCCCCTTCCACTTGTTGCTGAGGTCGAGGGCCATAAACAGCTCCCCGAGGAGGTCTTGATCGGGCTCTCGCTCCATTTCCATAGCCACCTCCGCCAGCATCTGTGCGAATACCTCCAGCTCCTTCCGGGAGTACCGGGAAGCGTGCTCCATGTACTCGCGCTCACGGGCCTCCCGGTGAGGGCCGCTCAGGACGTTCGCGATGCTGATGGCGGACATGATGATGAAGTCCTGCCACACTTCCCACCTGGAGTAGTGGCCGCACAAGCCGTCCAGCAACTTGACGATATTCTTTTGGCACTCACCACGGAGACGGATGTCCTTTCCCATGACTTATCCCTCCGCTTCCGGCGCGCCGTCGGCGGCCTTCGCCTGGATGGCAGCCTTGGTCTTGGCGATGACAGACTTGACGCCCGCATCGAAGCCGCGCTGGTAGACTGTCTGGAGATATTTCTCCATCTGGGTCTTATCCATGTGTTTTACGGCCTTGTAGTCCTCACGCCTCATCATCGCTCTCGCCCTCCTCGCCGTCATCGTCATCGGGGAGGTCACTGGGGAGCACCTCTCGCGGGTCGGAGCCGTTGTAGGGGCCGACCACGCCCAGACGCTCCAAGGCATCCAGGAGGCGGGCAGCCTTGGCATAGCCGATATTCATGCGTCGTTGCAAGAGGGCCGTGGAAGCCTTGTTCTCACCCCGGACGATACGGGTAGCCTCCTGGATGTCCGGGGCATCCTCGTCGAGCTCCTCGTCTCCGGGGATCTCGCCGTCGTCCTCGTATTCCTCCAGGGGCTCGGCGCCCTCCGGCGCGGGCGGGGCCTCGCTGTCGTCGGCCTCGTCCTCGTCGATGACGGGCATTACGCCGGGGCGCAGGGCGTTCTTCTCCATCACATCCCGGAAGAAGTACTGCTGCCAGTAGGCAATCATCTTCACCAGGACGTTCTCGATTTTCCCCCGGAGGGTCTTGCTGATGGTGAAGGTGCCGCCGGTGACCTTCGTCTCCAGCACCCCGTCCTCGAAGATCCAGGTCATGGAGGCATCCGGGCTCCGATAGCCGACCTCCTCCACGTCCTCCAGCATAGACATCTGGGCTTCAACGCCCTGCACAGGCTTGATGGTGAGGGTGATTGGGTAGCGGTCTTTGATGAAGCGGTAAACAAGGTCGTGCTCGTCGCAAAGGCCCTGCAGCTTCTTCTTTTGGGCTTCATACATGGAAATCTCGCTCATGGTAATCTCCTTTCGTTCAGTCGAGCAGCTGCAGCGTGGCGTTCCACGCCGTATGCACTCGGTATCGCTCCAAGTCGGCCTCGGTGACATACTTGCGGCCGAAAAGCTCTTTCATGGCCCTCCATGTGGGCCAGGGGATGCGGTAGACCTCACCGGAGCCGAAGCCAGCCAAAACATAGCATCTTGCCCCCAAGCGTTCGTGCCGGTCAAGATATTCGCTCTGGGTCCGTTCCACGCGATCCTGCTCCATCCGGTCCTTCGCCGTGAATTTCGCCTCGAACATGACGGTGCGGCCGCCCTTGATGGTTCCCTTGTAGTCGGGCTGGGCCTTCTTCTCAAAGAAAGCGATGAACTTGCCGTTGCCCAGATTTTTGGTCGGGCGCATGGGCTCCGGGGTCTTTTCGATGATGGCGTACCCGCAGTCGCGGTAGTAGGCGAAGGAGGCGTCCAGGCGCTCCTCGAAGTGCTTGCCCTTGGCCTTGCTGATTTTCCCCATCAGCTGCCGGCGTGGGTCCTTATCCTTGCTCATTCGATATACCCTCCCAAATAGCATCCGGCGGCAAATAGCCCGAGCCCCAAGGCCGCCAAGCAAAACGATTCCGGACGGTCGAGGGTGCCGGTATCGCTGCCCCCGGCCGCTACCAGCATGATAAAGAAACCGATGCCGGCCACCACGCCGCAGGCAGTTCTAAACTTGCTTCTTCTCATAAAGTCACTCCCAGGCATAGGCGTAACAGAACACATGGCCGCCGATCTTGCCCCACACGCGGTCGTTTTCTCCGCTCTGGGAGAAGAACACCACATCGGCCGGCAGGATGGAGGGGCCGTACAGGGCTGCGTCGATAGCGTCATACTGGGCTTGGGTTGGCTCCGCTTTCGGCAAGAGGCCGATGGTGGAGAACTGCGGCACCGCCTTTCCCTCTCCCTGGTGCAGCACCTCGTTTACGCTGTCCGGAAAGTCCGGGGAAATCACCCTGTTCAGGATGACCTCGGCCACTGCCTGTTGCCCCTCGGCCGGCTCTCCGCGAGCCTCCAGGTAGATGATCGCCGCCAGCTCGGCGCGCTCCGCCTCGGTCATGGAGACATCCGCATATCGGGCCATCACCGTCGGTGTCGGCTCCGGGGTCGGAATTGCCTCTACGATATAGGTAGGCTCCGGCCGCAATACAGCCGTTTCCTGGGGCGTTGCCTCCGGGGTGGTAGATACCTCGCCCGCCACCGGCTCCGCCTCGATACGGGCAATTACCAGCGTTGCAACAACCGCCAGGAGCAGCGCCAGTACGATACGCTGCGCCCAGGCCCGGCGGCGGTAGCTTTTTCTCGTTCTCATGGACTCAACTCCTTCTTTTTCCCGGAGGTCAGCTGCGCCACCGCCCCGGGCACTTCTTTTCGTATCAGCTTTTCGTACACATCCCTGAACTCGTAGTAGTTCCAGCGCTTTCCGTCCTTGGACACAAGCCCCCCGGGGCCGCCCAGGGCATTGACCACGGCCTTGATATCGCTCCCCGGCGGTAATCGTTGATACCATTCTTCTGGGGACTCTTCCAGGAGCCGGGACCATTTGACATCGTTCCAGGCGCGGTCGATGCGGCTTTGAACGTCCACGCCTACGGCATCAGCTTGCTCTTTGAACTCTGCGATAGAGGGCGGGAATTTGCAGGCCCGGCACAATCGGATAACTGCTTGCTGGCCGGTCCAGAAGTCCACATCGGAGAGGCAGGCTGCCCAGAGTTCGATGGTCGGCCCCAGCTTGGCGACGCCACCCTTGAACATTTCAGCGTTGGGCCACGCAAGGAGCATGACACTAAAAATCTCCGTCATTTCCTTCTTGGTCACGTCATCACCCCTCGCCGAATAGCTCGTGGAGCTCTCGCAGATCCTCCACAGCGCCCTGGGATGTGCTTTTCCGCGTACCGCCCGCAGAAGCCGGCGCCCTTTCAAGTCCCCAGCGTCTCTTGCTGCACTTCCTGATGACGAGGTTCCAGTCCTTCCACTTGTTCTTATTGCCTGTGGTCTGGGCGGCTTCGTCGACGTAGGTGATGCATCGGGTCAATTCGTCCGGCCCCAAGTCACGGGTGAGGCGGTCCATCTCCTCATCGGTGAGGCGCACCCATCCGTATTGGCCGCGCTTGTGGCGCACCTGCCTTTCCGGAGGAGCTTCCGCGCCGCCGGACGGCGCTGTGCCGGTGTCGCTTTCTGGATATGATGAGGACGGGATTCTTCGCTCCACCCGATAATCGTAAGGCACCGTCACCGTCTCGCGCCGGTTGTACTTTTCGGCCAGAAACCTACGGAAATCACTGCATTTTATGGCGCTGATTTCTGCCAAAAGGGGCTTGTCCAGCTTCTCCGACCGTGACCAGTTGTACTTGTCCCAGTTGATAATCAGGAGTTCTTTGGTCGGCGCGGAGTATCGAATAACCTCATGGGTCCTGTCCAGGCGCTTCAGCAATCGCTCCACCGAGTCGGTGTTGTAACCCGTCTCATACGCAATCTGCTTCAGGCTGATCTCATAGCAGCCGCAAAGGTTGGTATGCGGATTTGTCATGCAGTAAAGGTAGATGTACTTATCTTCCGGGGTAAAGTCATCGACGACTTTGTTATCCTCCCAGAACGAGGTGCTCACATTTCTGTACCTTGCCATTGAAATCACCCCCTATGGGAAACGGGCCGCCGCCCGAAGGGACGGCCCGCACAGATTAGAACGGGAGCTCCCCGTCATCGTCATCGCCCAGCTCTGCGAAATCTCCGCCGCCGTAGTTGGAGGGTGGATAACCTCCGGTCGGCGAACCAGACCGCCCAGCCGGGGACGGCGCATAGCCTCCACCATACCCGCCGCCATACCCGCCGCTGTAGGCGTCCTGCGGGTAGCCGCCCTGGTAGCCGCCACCTCCGTCCCCGTCTTTCTTGGAATCCCCGAAATACACGTTGTCGGCGACGACCTCGGCCGAGCGGCGCTTGTTTCCGTCCCGGTCCTGCCAGGGGCGGATCTGCAGCCGCCCCTCCACCACAGCCATGCGGCCCTTTGTAAAGTACCGGGATACAAACTCGGCGGAGTTTCGCCATGCTACCACGTCGATGAAGTCCGTCTCTTTCTCCCCATTCTGGTTCTTGAAGTCGCGGTCGACCGCCAGGGAGAAGGAGGCGACGGCCGTGCCGCTCTGGGTGCGGCGAAGCTCTGGATCACGGGTCAGCCGACCCATGATGATGATTCTATTGAGCATCGCCCTCCACCTCCGGTTTGCCCAGGAGCACCTTGTTCCGGGCCTTCTTGATGGCATCCAAAACGGTGCCAACGGCATACTTGTTTTCGCCCAGGATCGTGGCCTCCAGGACGTCGCGCTCCGCCTCAGCCCGCACCAGCTCCTCAAAGCGATCCTGCGGCACCAGCACGAAGCCGGGCTCCAGGCACAGCTGCGCCAGCAGCTCCTCGGGGCTTCTCTTTTCATCCATGTGAACTTCCTCCTCTCGTTTCGTTCTCGATGATATGAATGGCCTTGCGACACTGCGCCACATCGAACATCCCGATATTGGTCTGCTCCACGGGCAAGCCCATCTTCTGGGCCAGCCATCCATAAGCCGCGTTGCGGTGGCCGCGGAAACGCCCCCGCTGCCACAGGGGGTCGAAAACGGCGTGGGCCCGCTTCTTCCAGTAGCGGAGCTCCGCGTTGGCCAGCCGGCCCAGGGGCTTGTCGGTGCCCTTGTGAACACCGACGTAGGCCATGCAATTCCGGCAGAGGTACATCATGCCGTAGCTCTTGCCGTAGACGACCTTGCTGTCCACATACTCAGCCTGCCGGCCGCAGTAGTCGCAGTAAACTTTTCTCATTCCTTATTCCAGTCCTCCTTGTACCGGGCCAGCTGCTCCGGGGTGTCCGTCTCGATGCCCAGCTCCTTGGCTACCTCGATGGCACCGTCAATCAGCCGGGCCATTTCCTTGCTGTCCATGAGGTGCGTCTGCTTGTAGACCAGGTAGCATTTGAACATCTTGCCGTTCTCCACGCGGGTGTCAAAGCATTTCACATAGGGGTAGATGGTGGACACATCCACGGAGGCGGGGAGCTTGAAGCCCACCGTCAGCCCGTCGGCGTCCTTGGCCAGCGCCCCATACTCCACGACGAGGGAGGCTTTGGTAGCTTCGTCGCTGCCGCCGCGCTCGGCGGCGATCTTGTTCACCAGCACATGGAAATAGGCGTTGGCGGATTTGGAGCGTTTCTCCCGGTGCTTCTTGATTTCGATGTCCAGCTCGGCGTCTTTCAGCCGCTCATAGTCCTCGCGGTAATCCCGGTCGACCTCCACGGTGATGCGCTGCTTGCGGTTGAGCCCGATGGTCAGGTCGACCAGCCGCCCCCTCATAGGGCCAGCCATTTTTCTTTGTAGAGCGGGGCCAGCTCCAGGGCATCCAGCCATTCCAGAAAGTCTGAAATGGTGGGGATGATGCTGGGCGTCTCCTCGCGGTAGTACCGCTCCGTCCAGACCTCGGAGCCGTTGCTCACCAGGTAGGTGAAAGACTTGGCCTCCGGGACGATCTCGAAGTAGGTAGGGTGCTGGGTGCTGCTGAAATACTTGCCCCGGTCGTAGCTGCTGGAGAATTTGATGTCCTTGATGTCGCCAGCCTTGAGGCAATCCAGCCGGCCATACAGCACCAGCTCAGTGTCCCGGACGGTGATGATCCGGCGGGCCTTGTACTGGAGAATGCCACCCCGGACATACCCGGCGACCTTTTGCGCGGCGTCATACCAGCGATTTTGAGTGTCGCCGGTGCCGTTCACGATGTCAGTCACCAGGTCCTCGAAGTCGATGCCCTTCTGCATGGCCTCATTGGTGGGGGTCGGCTCCCGCCGGAGCACCTGGAGGAACTCAGCGTAGGGGTCCCGCTCGGTACTGGCGTCCTCGTAGGGGTTTTCTTTCATGGCGTAGAGCCAGGACGACAGCAGAGAGTGGGTCATCAGATACCGGGCCATTTACTCCGCCCCCTTATCCCCCTCCGGGGGCGCCGGGGTGTACTTTTTCAGCACCTTATCGTAGAACAGACCCAGCTCCTTGATTTTTGCGTTGAATGCCGCATTGACTTCTTTCTTGGAGGTCAAGGCGTGGTTGACAGCCTTGATTTTGGACATGGCGGCGTTGGCACTGTCGGCATCGGTGATGCCGGCGACGATCTCTTGCCCCTCGGCCATAGCCGCTTCATAGGCTTCCTGCTCCTTCTCGTTCTGAGCCACCTCTGCGGCGGAGAGTGCGTTGTACTGGGCAAAGAGCCGGGTCAAGAAGTCGTTGGGCTTGTCCGGCCCCAGCTCGGGGACCTGCCAAACGCCGTGGATTCCCCGGGTGCCCTTGGCGAAGTACCGCTCACAGTTGGAGAAGCCGATGGTGCGGTTGTTACCCTGGATTTCCACGAAGCCGCCCAGGTCCATCGGCTCCCAGACGTTGTTCTTGGTCTGGCCCTCGACCTTGATGCGCAGCCGGGTGTTGTCCCCGTCCTTCTCCTCGATGGCGTGGAACACCACGACGATGTGCTTGTCCAGCTCGTAGAAGCAGTAATCCATGAGGCGCTGGAACTCGCGGCCGATGAAGCCGTATCCCTTGAGGGAGAGGGAGCCGTCCCGCTGGCCATACTTGACGTCTTTCTTGATGGCCCACTGAGACATGAGGGAAATGAGCTTCCCGCCGGTGTCAAAGACCAGCGTGTCGAAGTCCTTGACGTTGAGGGGGGTCAGGTCCTCCAGGATCTCGTCGTAGCTCTTGGGCTGGATGTAGGGCTTGCGGTACCGGGGCTCGATGCGGTCGATGCCGAAGTCCACGTCAATGTGCAGGGGGTTGGGGGCGGAAAGCGCCAGGGTGGACTTGCCGATGCCAGGGTAGCCAGCAATCAGCATTCGGATTTTCTTGGCGCCCTCCTGAATCTCATTGGGGTTTCTAATCATTGTTCTGCTCCTTTCAGCTCAAACGAATTGATAAGTTCTTTCTTGATGGCCTCGAGCCGGTCACTCGGAATGTCCGCGAAGTCAATTCCTCCGTCCATTTCGCCCTCAGCCATGATGACAATGTCTCCTACGATGGGCGAGCCGTGGAACTGGGTGCCGTACAAGAGCGAGCCGGCGCGGTTGAGGGGAAGCCCATGAATCAGGCCCTCCTCATTGACCACCATGCAGTACGGCCGGTTCAGCCCCTGCGGATGGACAATCTCGATGTAGCCGCCGACAGCTCGGCCAAGGCTTTCGTGAAGAGGGGGCGTGAAGTCTTGCACGCTGACATCGTCCGCGGTGGTGATGACAATCCCTTTCACCCGGAGACCCCCTCTCTGGTGACCCGTATGACCTCGCGGCACCGGTGGCCAAAATTGCCTCTCCGATACATCCCAGTCAGCTTGAAATGGGCCTCGTCGTACACGCCGGAACAGTTCAGGAGGCCGTCGGTCTTATCCGGATGATAGGCCCGGAACACATCACAGGCCGCGTGGTCGTCCGGGGCATCAACCTCCGTCCAGCCACCGACAAACGGCTGCCCCTCTGTGCCATAGGTAAAATAAAACTTAGGCATCTTACCCTCCATCAGTCCGCATACGGCTCGCAGATAGTGAATTCAAAGCCGCCCTCAAATTTCCTGGTCGAGTAGTAGCCCGCGAAGTAGTAGCCCGCATCGTTAAACTTGGGGGTGCCATAACCGATGTTTGCCTTCCACTCCTGAATAGGCGGAACCACACGGTTGTTGTAGAGGTGTTCGAAGCACCACTTAATAGCATCTTCTTCAGGCAGGTCCGTGTGCACATCCCAAACGTGGAAGAAGTCGCCATAGCGTACGCGCTGACCGCAATAGGTCTGTTTCGCTTCAATCATTCTTTTCGCTCCTTTCACTGGAAGCACTCAGAGCACTCCCAGGCGTCGACCGGTCGCAGACAAAGGTCGCAGCCGACGATTTCGTAGTCTTTGGTCTTGTAGACCGTTTCACACTCCCCTCCACAGACAGGGCACTTTGGGTATCGCGGCTCCTCACCGTCTGGATATCCGGTGCGCTCCAGGTTGCGGATGACAGGGTGATCCGGGAGGTCAGGCATCTAAGTCACCTCCCAGCAGGTACCGCCGCACCAGGTCAGCCAGGAGTTCTTGCGCGGTGGAGTACCCATCGGCCTCCATGCGCCGTTGCAACGCCGCCATATCGGCATCCTCGAGGCGGCACGAGACGCGGTTTGCCAGCCGGTGGCGGTCTTTCTTGCGCCTGCTGGTCTTGGTTCCGTTGGGTGCGAATTTGGCGTAGAGGGCTTTCATGGCGTCTGGCCGAATGGAGATCCCGTAGTCGTCGCCGTTCTCGCACTTGCTCTGCATGGTCTTGTCGTACTTGGGATAAAGCTCCTGGACAACGGCCACCATGTCTTTGGCCGGGAGGCCCAGGTCCATGCGGAGGCTCCTCAGCTCATTCGACATTCCGACACCCCCTTGCGCCCTTGACTCGCAGCCGCTCGGCTGGTATTCTTGGGATAGGTCCATTTTGCAGAGGTCGTTCCCGTAGCAGCGGGGGCGGCCTCTTTTCTGTCTCCCGGCAGTCGCACCGCTCTCCGGGGTCGAGATGCGCACCGCAGAGGGAGCACACTCTGAAATACATGGGGGTATATCAGCTCCTTTCATCTCCCATTTATGCTCGCCTGACTTGGCGCAATGCCCGAGCCGCCTTTACGTCCGGCCGCGCCGGGTGCGTCGCGCGGGCCAAATACTCAGCTAGCGCCTCTTCGGTAATCCAAACCTTCCCGCCGGGCTTTCGCTGTATGTAGGCAAGGTGGCCGCTATTCCGCTCGGCGTCCAGCGTCATAACCGTAATGCCAAGCCGTGCAGCTGCTTCTTTGCGGGTCAACAGTGCGCCCATTGCATCAACTCCTTTCGGTCACTTTGAGTGACATCAATCCTCAAAAAAAAGCTGCTGGATCGTCACACCGAAGTAATCAGCAATCCTTTTCTTGACATCGTCCCGGGGGATTCGTTTATTGCACTCATACATTCCGAGCGCGGAAGAGGAAATACCAATGGCCGCAGCCACCTTGTCCCTACTCCGATCCCCACGAAGCTCCTTAAGGCGTCTCCCAAGGTCCATACTTGTCTACCCCCTTTCTCATTTGGCTGTCACTTCAAGTGACAAACCGAGCATACCACAGGCCGCTGGGCTTGTCAACACTTTCCGTGACATTTTTTCTTTTTCCTCTTTACTTTTGTCACATTTCGTGATAACCTTGCATTGAGGTGATTCGCGTGAGTAAATTTTCCGATACCCTTGCCTATCTAAGAAAAAGGGCGGGTTTTTCGCAGCAAGAGTTGGCCGATAAGATGGAGGTTTCCAGAAGCTTGGTCGGTATGTATGAGTCCGGGCAGCGGATGCCGAGTTACGAGATGCTGGAGGCCCTGGCCGACATCTTCAACGTCAATATTGATTTTCTCACTGGCCATGAGGACAGCGGCGAGATGTCGAAGGAATTTAGGGAGAAGCTGGCCCACATCATCGAAACGCGGGACAAGGCCGATCTGGCCGCAGCTGGCGTTGACTTATACGAAGTGGGGCTCATTATCAACGGGGCTGTCCCGCTTTCTTTGGACATGGCTTGCCAGTTGGCGGAGCAGCTCGGCGAAAGCCTTGACTCAATGCTTGGCCTGGATACAGCGAAGTCCGCCCCCGGTGACGGGAGCGGACTGGACATGGAAATTATCAATAGGCTCATTTCCCTTCCTGATGACAAGAAGGCGGAGGCTGTGAGTTACATTCGTTATCTTGCAGACAGCGCAAGAAAGTAATCAGCTCCTGTTTTTGAGGAGCCGACAGTTGTCCCAGCAGGTGAATTACCTCTTTCCATTCGGTCGCTTTCATTGATTCCAGCTCCTTTTTCGTAAGTAGCCGTCGACAGCGTATCCCCATTATAGCAAATTCCGCTTGCTTTTGTTGGAAAAGATATAAAATCACTTTCGACCGACAACGACATTTGGCCGGTGTGGGCAAAATGCTTATCGGAAGGGGGGTGATGAACATGAATCAACCTCTTGGGCGTCCCGAATTATCTAAGCTCATACAGGCAGGGGGCTTTATAGTTCTCACTGGCGAGCTTACCAGCTGCGACCGCATGATGGCAATGGAGATTTTTGAGGCGCTCGGACTAAAGGTTTCCGGATCGGTGTCGTCCCGGACGTCTTTTTTGCTGTGCGGGGTCAATCCGCAGCAGCGCAAAGTTGATCGGGCCGTCGAGCTCTCTGTCCCTGTCTTTTCGGAAGAGGAGTTCTGGGCCGCCGTTGCCGAGGTCCATCCGGCAGAGTGAGAGAGATACCGTATGCAATACGGTATCTATACTGTTCGCGCGCGCGCACTGTTTCTGTATCTATTACTGCATACTGAACTGTAAGCTGTATCTGTAACTGGGTACTGTAATCTATCTAAGCAAGTCTATCAGTAGAAGAACAGGGGGTGGCAATGTGGCTCGGCCCAAGAAACCGACTTATGAGTGGATAGAGAGCCGGAAAGAATTTCGTAAACGCATAAAGGGGCCGAACGGAAAGTATATCTCCCTCTACGCACAGACTTCCGAAGAGCTGACTGAAAAAATCGCCATCGTCCAGCGCCAGATCGAGGAGGAGGTCTACCGCAGGGAAAACCCAACGGTCAAGGACTATGCCGAGAAGTGGCTTATCATGCAGGCCGCGCACATCCGAGCCACTACGCTGGCCGACTATACCTCCAAGGTCAAAATCTACATCATAGCGCCCCTGGGGGAGAAATATATGGCCGAGGTGACGCCGGATGATATTAAGCTGGCGATCTCCAAGGCAGCAGAGAAGTCGGCTTCTATCTACCGTAGCGTTCAGATGCTCTACAAGATGATTTTCGGCTCCGCGCTGGAGAATCGCATCATCGACGAAAGCCCGTGTAAAAACCTCAACCCCAAGGGAGGGAGGGCCCCAAAGGAGAAAACTGCGCTTACCGATAAGCAGGTCAGTATTTTGCTGGATGCCATCCGGGGATTACCGCCGTATCCGTTTGTCATGCTCTGCCTATATGCGGGGCTCCGTCGAGAGGAGGCCCTGGCGCTGCAATGGGATAGCGTTTTTCTGGAGGGGGGCGCCCCTCACATCTCCGTCTGCAGAGCCTGGCACACTGAGCACAATAGGCCAGTCATATTGACCGACCTGAAAACCAAGGCGTCCAAGAGGATCATCCCGATCCCTCCCCAGCTGGTGGAATGCCTAAAGGCCGTCAAAGAAGCAAGCCAGTCTGAGTATGTGATTTCCAACCGGGACGGTGGGCCGCTATCCGGTACCCAGTGGGCGCGACTCTGGAAATATGTAACCGTACGAAGCACAAAAGAGCGCACATACACCAGATATGTCAAAGGCCAGAAAATCAAGCACACGGTCACGCCGGTGCTTGGAGAGCGGGCCGCTCACAACAAGACCGTCATTTACAGCATGGACTTTCAGGTGACGCCGCATCAGCTCAGGCATACCTACATCACGAATCTGCTCTTATCTGGCGCTGTTGACGTCAAGACCGCTCAGGTGCTGGCCGGCCATGAGCACGCGAAAATCACCTTGGACATCTATGCCCACTTGACCTATAATCAGCCTAAAGACTTGATCTCCAAGGTCACGGCCGCCTTCGCTTCCAGTCCAAAATAAGGTTCATTTTGAGGTGCATTTTTGGAGGCGTGACTTATACCTATTGAAAATAAAGGGGATTTCGCCAGAGAGCGCAAGAAGTACGGCCTGAAGGCCGCCCGCCGCGCTCCCCAGTTCTCCAAGCGCTAATTTTTCGCCTGACCTTTTAAAATGCCGCCCATATGGGCGGCATTTTACTTGCGCTTTCAGGGCTCTGCGGCGGTATGGGCGCCGCTTGCTTCTGCGGGTATGGGCGGATGACTCCGGCTCGGATATTGCAGGAAGGAGAGCCTGCGGCACAGAAATCGGGAGATTCCTCCCACAGTCAGGGCACAAACTATTGTCCCCTCCCGCAGGCCGCAGATGGCCCCCAGGCTGAGATAGGAGAGCAGGGCGGCTGCCGACACCATAGCCAGATCATAGCCGGTCTTGGTCTTCCCAAAATCCCAGCCGAATACCTGGCTGGCGGTTCGGACAAACCCCTCACATGGCAGGATCAGCACATTGGGAAGCACCTCCAGCGCAACCCCCAGCCCCAGGGAGAGACAGCCCAGCAGGAGCACCACCCACCTGGCCCCATAGGACTCCGGCACCAGCGGGGCCAACAGCTCCGTCCACAGGTCGATGCAGACCGAGAAGAGGAGCGTGGCCGGAATCTGGAGGAGCTGTATGGACTGAAACCTGTGCCGGAGCAACAGCACCTGGCCGACCAGCATGGTGCAGTTCACCAGGAAGGTAAACACCCCCAGCGAGAGCCCTGGAAAGACAAACGTGAGGACATAGGAGAGGCTGGACACCGCCGAGGTGCCCATACCGGCTAAGGTAATCAGGGCGATTCCCAGGGCGGCGCAGAGAACTCCGCAGAAGAACAGAATATAGCGGCGCAGCAGGCTGGGCTGTCTCATAAGCCTACCCCTCCTTTTATAAAAAATATTTTTTAGATATAATAATATTTTAGCATTTTTAAAAATTACGTTCAATTGTCGGCCTGCCCAAAAAACCACCCCCATTTTTGACATCCGGCGCCGCTGATACAAATGTTCTTTGACATGCCTTATACAATCCGCTATGCAGTGTAGAGACCGTGTAAAGAAACGCCCGACCTCCGGTATCCAAAGGGTTTTCCACATTATCCACATGGTTATCCACATCAGTTAACACCCTGTGGATAACGCCAATATGCAAAATTCAGTTGACATAAGACAAGTCAAGCAAAAAATCCACGGCGGATTCTACAAACTTTTTTGTTCTCCATTTTTCTTCCAATTGTGGTACAATAACGTCAGGTGTCCTGAACATATCATGAGCCGCCGCTCAATCATGAGGTGAAAGCATGTCCGAACCCATTGCCGCCATTGCCACACCCCCGGTTCCCAGCGCCATTGGCATCGTCCGCGTCAGCGGAGAGGGCGCTATCGAGGCCGCGTCCGCCGTGTTCCGCGCCGCCAGCGGGCGTCCCCTGGCTGCCTGCGAGAGTCGCAGGCTGGTCTACGGCACCCTGCTGGGCCCCGACGGTGCCCCCATCGACCAGGTGCTGGCCACGCTCTCCCGTGCCCCCCACAGCTACACCGGCGAAGACACGGCGGAGCTGCAGTGCCACGGCTCTCCCGCAGTGCTGGCGATGGCGCTGGAGGCCCTGTTTGCCCAGGGCGTCCGGCAGGCCGGGCCGGGGGAGTTCACCAAGCGGGCCTTCCTCAACGGAAAACTGGATCTGACCCAGGCGGAGGCGGTGGCGGATCTCCTCGAGGCGGAGACCCCCGCCGCCGTGCGGCAGGCCGCCGGACAGCTCTCCGGCGCGCTGAGCCGCCGGGTGGCCGCCCTCTACGACGGTCTGGTGGATCTCATGGCCCACTTTCACGCCGTGCTGGACTATCCGGACGAGGACATCGACCCCTTCCGGGCCGACACCATCCGGGAGGGCCTGGACGCCGCCCATACGGGCCTGGAAGCCCTTCTGCGCACCTATGACCGGGGACGGTATATCGCCGGCGGCGTGCCCTGCGTGCTGATAGGACGGCCCAACGCGGGCAAGTCCTCCCTGCTCAACGCCCTGGTGGGCTATGACCGGGCCATTGTCACCGACGTACCCGGCACCACCCGGGACACGGTGGAGGCCCGGTGCCGGCTGGGCGGCGTTGTGCTGCGGCTCATCGACACCGCCGGCCTGCGGGAGACCGACGACGCCGTGGAGCGCATCGGCGTGGAACGCAGCCGGGCCGCCCTGGCTGGGGCCGCCCTGGCCCTGCTGGTGCTGGACGGCTCCGCCTCCCTCACCCCCGAGGATGAGGCCGCCATGGCCCAAGCCGCCCGCGCCCCCCGGGTCATCTGCCTGATCAACAAGTCCGACCGCCCCCTGGCTTTCGCGCCGGAGGAGCTGCGGAGCCGCTTTCCCCATCTGTGTGTGGTCAGCGCCGCCACCGGCGCAGGGCTGGATGCGCTGGGGGAGACCGTCGCCGCCCTCTTCCCCGCTGGAGGCGCGGAGAGCGCCGGAGAGCTGCTCACCAATGCCCGGCAGGCCGATGCCGCCCGGCGGGCGCTGGAGGCCGTTACGCGGGCCTCTGAGAGCCTGGAGGCCGGTATCACCCCCGATGCCCTCCTCACCGACGCGGAGGAGGCCCTCGCCGCCTTGGGAGAGCTCACCGGGGCCAGCGTGCGGGAGGACGTGACCGCCCGCATCTTTGAGCGCTTCTGCGTGGGAAAATAGGACGCATGGCCCGCCGCCCGCCGGGGCATCCTATCGGGTGAAAGGAGCGATGCACATGGAGGTCTCCATCGAGCGCAGCGACTGTATCAGCTGCGGGCTGTGTGTCTCCACCTGCCCCGACGTGTTCCGGATCGCGGAGGACGGGTTGGCGGAGGTCTACCGCCAGCCCGGCCCGGCGCACCTGCCCGCTGTGAAATCCGCCGCCGAGGGCTGCCCGGTCAGCATCATCTATCTGGAGGAGTGACGGGTCAAGCACGACAAGGGGCCGCTGCCAATGGCAGCGGCCCCTTGCGGTTCCTTCGGTTGTCACGCCTCACACCCTCCGCCACGGCGCACTGCTCACCGCTCCGCAAAAAACACCTTGCGCCTTCGGCGCAACTTCCATAAGGAAGTTGACACCCGCTGAAAAAAGTTGCTTTCCGGTGGGTGCCGCTTTATAATTGTCTCACCGGCAAATCAAAATTTGGGGAGGAGAGGACTCAGCATGGAAAATGAAGTTATATTAGGAAATGTCATGGTTGATTGCGATGACGAAAAGAAATTGCAGAAATTTTATGGTGAGTTATTAGGTTGGGAAATGTGCGAATTATTTGCAAGACCTGCTGTACGCAGTTCTACGGGAATCGTTTTTCTGTTCATTGAAGAAGCTGAGTATATTTGCCCTGTATGGCCCGAAGAAACAGGGAAACAACAGAAACAGATACATTTTGATTTTCAAGTTGATAATGTTATGGAAATGGTTAAGAAAGCAGAGCGGTTGGGAGCAACAAAGTCAAAAGCACAATTTGGCGGAAGTGATTTTGTAACAATGTTTGACCCAGCAGGACATCCATTTTGCCTATGCCAAAAGTAACAAAGTACAGTTTATCGCTTCTCCCACGAATACTTTCCTTGAAAGTGTCATAGTGGGTTACACAGTATAAAAAGGACAAGGCAGACCGTTGCGGCCTGCCTTGTCCTTAACTTCTCTATAAATCCTTACACTTCGGCGCAACTGCTTTTTTGTCTGTGCAGCTCGCTGTGCGCCTGCTCCCGGGCGTTCAGCGCTTCGCTTTACTGGAGATTGAAGAAGGCGTCCATACCCAGGTACTGCGCCACGTCGCCCTCGTCGTCGCAAAGTCCGCTCCCGTCGGGACGCCCATGCGTGGGCATCCCTCCCTCCGCTCCCTTGCTCCTCCTCTCCCCAACCGACCCACTGCGTTGGGCTCGGTTGGGGACCCCAGGAGCTGGGCGACTCAAAAAGCGGGGCCGCTGCCAATGGCAGCGGCCCCTTGCGGTTCCTTCGTTTATTTGAGGTTGAAGAAAGCGTCCATACCCAGATACTGCGCCACGTCGCCCAGCTCCTCCTCGATGCGGAGCAGCTGATTGTACTTGGCCACGCGGTCGGTGCGGCTGGGAGCGCCGGTCTTGATCTGGCCGGCGTTGACGGCCACGGCAATGTCGGCGATGGTGGCGTCCTCGGTCTCGCCAGAGCGGTGGGACACGATGGCGGTGTAGCCGGCCCGGTTGGCCATCTGGATGGCGTCCAGGGTCTCGGTCAGGGTGCCGATCTGGTTGACCTTGATGAGGATGGCGTTGCCCACCTTCTTCTCAATGCCGGTCTTGAGCCGCTCGGTGTTGGTGACGAACAGGTCGTCGCCCACCAGCTGGACGCGGTCGCCGATGGCCTTGGTGAGCATGGCCCAGCCCTCCCAGTCGGTCTCGGCCATGCCGTCCTCCAGGGAGACGATGGGGTAGGTGTCGGCAAACTTCTTCCACATGTTGACCAGCTGCTGCTGGGTCAGCTTCTTGCCGGACTTGGGCTGGATATAGCACTTCTCCTCCTCGTTCCACCACTCGGAGGAGGCGGCGTCGATGGCGATCTTGAAGTCCTCGCCGGGCTTGTAGCCGGCCTCCTCGATGGCCTTGACGATGACCTTCAGGGCGTCCTCATCCTTCTTCAGGTTGGGGGCGTAGCCGCCCTCGTCGCCCACGCCGGCGGCGGGGGTGCCGTTCTCCTTCAGGACGTTCTTCAGGGTGTGGAACACCTCGGCGCACATGCGCAGGGCCTCGCGGAAGCAACAGGCGCCCACAGGCATGATCATGAACTCCTGGATCTCCACGTTGTTGGTGGCGTGAGCGCCGCCGTTGAGAATGTTCATCATGGGCACGGGCAGAATCTTGGCGTTGGCGCCGCCGATATAGTTGTACAGGGAGGTGCCCAGGGCCTCGGCCGCCGCCTTGGCGCAGGCCAGGGAAGCGCCCAGAATGGCGTTGGCGCCCAGCTTGGTCTTGTTGGGGGTGCCGTCCAGCTCGATCAGAGCCTTGTCGATGGCGGTCTGATCCAGCACATTCATGCCCACCAGGCACTCGGCGATGTCGGTGTTCACGTTCTTCACGGCGGTGAGCACGCCCTTGCCCAGGTAACGGCTCTTGTCGCCGTCGCGGAGCTCGCAGGCCTCATAGATGCCGGTGGAGGCGCCGGAGGGCACGGCGGCGCGGCCGACGGTGCCGTCCTCCAGGTAGACCTCCACCTCAACGGTGGGATTGCCGCGGCTGTCCAGGATCTCGCGGCCCAGCACGTCAACGATCTCAATGATCTGCTTCATGATGAAAACTCCTTTCGTATTGGCGGCGGGAGCCTGCTCCCGCCTACAGGGGTATTTTGTGTGGGGGGCGGGCTCCGGCCCGCCGGGGCTCTATGGTAGGGCGGGGGTTCATCCCCGCCGGTTACCGCTTCGCCGCCATTCCCTTAAACGGGAAGGTCAGTTGACAATCAGCGTCTCCCCATCCATCTCGGCGGGCTTTTCCAGATACCCCACGCGGCTCGCCGCGCGGGGGCCCCGGGTCTTTTTATCTGCTCGGGGCAAGTGAATTGCCCCGACATCAAGGTTTTGGCCGTCGGCCAAAACGCTTGGACGGCGCACAGCGCCGCCCGCCTGCGGCGGGGATAGGCCTGGAAAAGCCCTTAATTCAAAATCAGAGTCTCCCCATCCATCTCGGCGGGCTTTTCCAGGCCCATCAGATCCAACATGGTGGGGGCGATGTCGGCCAGGCGGCCGTCCCGCAGCTTGACATCGGCGCCCACAATATAGAAGGGCACCAGGTTAGTGGTGTGGGCGGTGTAGGGGGTCGTACCGTCAGCGTCCAGCATCCGCTCGGCGTTGCCGTGGTCGGCGGTAATGAGCGACACGCCGCCCATCCGGGAGGTGGCCTCCACCACCTTGCCCACCCCCGCGTCCACGGCCTCCACGGCCTTGACGGCGGCCTCGAACACGCCGGTATGGCCCACCATGTCGCAGTTGGCGAAGTTGAGGATGATCACATCGTAATTGCCACTCTCAATGCGCTTAACGGCCTCCTCGGTGACCTCGGGGGCGCTCATCTCCGGCTGGAGATCGTAGGTGGCCACCTTGGGGGAGGGGATCAGACAGCGGTCCTCGCCCGGGAACACCTGCTCGGCGCCGCCGTTGAAGAAGAAAGTCACATGGGCGTACTTCTCCGTCTCGGCAATGCGGAGCTGAGTATAGCCCTGGCGGGCGATATACTCACCGAAGATATTGGTCAGCTCCCGGTGGGGGAAGGCCACCAGCACGTTGGGCATGGTGGCGTCATACTCGGTAGTACACACATAGGTCACCGGGAAGTAGCCCTTTTTCCGCTCCACGTCGGTGAAGGCGGGGTCCACAAAGCAGCGGGTGATCTCCCGCGCCCGGTCGGGGCGGAAGTTGATAAAGATGATGGAGTCGCCCTCCTTCACCTTGCCGTCCTTGGTGCACACCACGGGCTCCACGAACTCATCGGTCACCCCGGCATCATAGGACCTCTGTACCGCGTCCACCGGGTCGGGATTCTGCACGCCCTCGCCCCGGGTCATGGCGTCGTAGGCCCGCTGCACCCGGTCCCAGCGCTTGTCCCGGTCCATGGCGTAGTAGCGGCCCATGACGGTGGCCACCTGGCCCACGCCCACCTCTTTGCACTTTTCCACCAGCTTTTCCACATAGCCCTTGCCGGAAGCGGGGGGCACGTCCCGGCCGTCCAGGAAGCAGTGGACATACACCCGGCCTAATCCCCGCTTTTTGGCCATCTCCAGCAGGGCGAACAGGTGGGTGATGTGGCTGTGCACGCCGCCGTCGGACAGAAGCCCCATCAGGTGGAGTGCACCGTCCCGCTCCTTGCAGTCGTCCATGGCCTCGATATAGGCCTCGTTCTCAAAGAAGCTGCCGTCCTCAATGGCGCGGCTGATGCGGGGCAGATCCTGGAACACCACCCGGCCGGCGCCGATGTTGGTGTGCCCCACCTCGGAGTTGCCCATCTGGCCCTCGGGAAGACCCACGTCCAGCCCGGAGGCGGACAGGCGGCAGCCGGGGTTTTCCGCAAAAATCTTGTCCAGGTTCGGCGTGCGGGCCGCGGCGATGGCGTTGCCAGCCCGCTCGTCCCATACGCCGAAGCCATCCATAATGATCAGGGTAGTCGGTGTCTTACTCATAATAACCTCGAATCTCTTCTTCTCTTTCCAAAACGGAGACGGGCGCGGGCGGCCCTGCGCTTCTCGCTGTCACGCTGCGGGTTGGGCGCACGTCCGGATCGTTAAGTCCGGGCTGCGCGAAAAATACCGCTCCAGGGTATCGCCCGTCGCCTGTTTTTTCGTCTGCGCCCTGCCTTAACTCCCCTGTACGCCTGCCCTCCGCGCTTCTTACTCCTGATTGGCCGCGTTCATGATCTCCACAAAGTCCGGGGCCTTCAGAGACGCGCCGCCGATCAGGCCGCCGTCCTCGTCGTCGCAAAGTCCGCTCCGCTCCATTTCCGCCTCCCGGCGAACATTTCACTCCGCTTCCTTGCTCCTCCTCTCCCAACGAGACCCGCTGTATCGCCGTCGGCGGCTTTGCCGCCTTACAATACGGCGTACCCCTTGCGGGTGCTGCGCTGGGCTCTCGTTGGGTTCCCGAACCGCCGCCCGACGCGGACGGCGTTACTCCTGGTTGGCCGCGTTCACGATCTCCACGAAGTCGGGGGCCTTCAGGCTGGCGCCGCCGATCAGACCGCCGTCCACGTCGGGCTGGGCCAGCAGCTCATGGGCGTTCTTTGCGTTCATGGAGCCGCCGTACTGGATGGTGACGGAGCGGGCCACGCGGGCGCCGTACAGCTTGCGGATGACGGTGCGGATGGCCTCGCAGACCTCACCGGCCTGCTCGGCAGTGGCGGTCTTGCCGGTGCCGATGGCCCAGATGGGCTCATAGGCGATAACCACATGGCGCATCTTCTCGGCGGGTACGCCGGAGAGGGCGGCCTTCACCTGGTAGGAGATCAGATCCATGGTGACGCCCAGCTCCCGCTGCTCCAGGCTCTCGCCCACGCAGACGATGGGGTACAGCCCCGCCTCCAGGGCGGCATGCACCTTCTTGTTGACGGTGAAATCGGTCTCATTGTAGTACTGGCGGCGCTCGGAGTGGCCGATCACCACATACTTGACGCCCAGCTCCTTGAGCATCTCCGGGGAGACCTCGCCGGTGTAGGCGCCGTGGGACTCGTAGTGGCAGTTCTCCGCGCCGATGGAGACGCGGCACTCTTTGAACAGGCGCACGGCGGCCTGGATATTCACATAGGGCACGCACAGCACTACCTCGCACCAGTTGGGCTTGCCCAGCAGGGGCTTAAGCTCCTCGGCAAATGCACGGGTTTCGGAGAGGGTTTTGTTCATTTTCCAGTTTCCAGCGATAATCGTCTTACGGTAGCGGCGGTTCACGGCAAACAATCCTTTCGATTTTGGAATAGCTATAAGGGGGCGGCGCGGCCCCAGCGCAGCGGTTCGTGCGGGGCCCTCGGCGGAGGAGCTGCCCGGCACGGAAGTTGTCACGCTGCGGCGGCGGCGCGGTCGCCGCACTGCTCACCCCTCCGCGAAAAACACCTTGCGCCTGCGGCGCAACTGCTTTTTCGTCTGCGGGCTTCGCTGTGCGGCTGCTCCGCTCGTCTCCGCGATTCTTTCTTACTTATCCAGCAGGCACGCCACGCCGGGCAGCTCCTTGCCCTCCAGGAACTCGAGGGAGGCGCCGCCGCCGGTGGAGATGTGGGTCATTTTGTCGGCGTAGCCCAGCTGGGCCACGGCGGCCGCGGAGTCACCGCCGCCCACAATGGTGATGGCGTCGGTCTCGGCCAGGGCCTGGGCCACGGCCCGGGTGCCCTCGGCAAAGGCGGGGAACTCAAACACGCCCATGGGGCCGTTCCAGATAACGGTGCCGGCCTCTTTCACGGCCGCGGCATACAGGGCGATGGTCTTGGGCCCGATGTCCATACCCATCATGCCGTCGGGGATACCCGCGCCGTCCACGGCCACCGGCTTGGCATCGGCGGAAAACTCCGCGGCGGCCACGCCGTCCACGGGCAGGAGCAACTTGACGCCCTTGTCCTTGGCCTTCTGCATCATCTCCCGGCAGTAGTCCAGCCAGTCGGCCTCCAGCAGGGAGTTGCCCACGCCGATGCCCTGGGCCTTGGCAAAGGTATAGCACATGCCGCCGCCGATGATGATGGTGTCGGCAATGTCCAGCAGGTGATTGATCACGCCGATCTTGGAGGACACCTTGGAGCCGCCCAGGATCGCCACCAGGGGGCGCTTGGGGTTAGCCAGGGCGCCGCCCATGATCTCCAGCTCCTTCTGGATCAGGAAGCCGGACACGGCGGGCAGGTAGGCTGCCACGCCGGCGGTGGAGGCGTGGGCGCGGTGCACGGCGCCGAAGGCGTCGGACACGTACACGTCGGCCATGGCCGCCATTTTCCTGGCCAGCTCGGGGTCGTTCTTGGTCTCGCCCTTCTCAAAGCGGGTGTTCTCCAGCAGCAGGATCTGGCCGGGCTTCAGGACGGCGGCCTTGGCGGTGGCATCGGGGCCCACCACGTCGGCAGCCATGATGACCTCGCGGCCCAACAGCTCGCTCAGGCGCTTGGCCACGGGAGCCAGGCTGAACTTGGGATCGGGTCCCTCCTTGGGTTTGCCCAGGTGGGAGCAGGCGATCACCGCCGCGTTCTGCTCCAGCAGGTACTGGATGGTGGGCAGGGCGGCCACGATGCGCTTGTCGTCGGTGATGGCGCCGGTGGCCTTGTCCTGGGGCACATTGAAGTCGCAGCGCAGCAGGACCTTCTTGCCCGCTACGTCGATATCCTTTACGGTCTTCTTGTTGTAGTTCATAGAGCCTCTCCTTTCATCGCGCCCTCCCCGGTCAGGCCGGGGAAGTCAAGCTGCCGCAGCGCCTCATAGGTCAGAATGGCCGCGGCGTTGGATAAGTTCAGGCACCGGGCCTCCGCCCGGATTGGGATGCGGATGCAGCGGTCGGCGTGAGCTCTGCGGAATGCCTCGGGCAGGCCGGCGGTCTCCTTTCCGAAAACCAGGTAGCACTCGTCCCGGAAAACCGCCTCAGTATAGGATCTGGGCGCCTTGGTGGTAGCCAGCCAGATATCCTCCGCGCCGGTCTTCTGAAAGAAGTCGTCCAGGTTTTCATATACCCGCACGTCCACCAGATGCCAGTAGTCCAGGCCGGCCCGCTTGACCGCCTTGTCGCTGATGTCAAAGCCCAGGGGCTTGATGAGATGCAGCCGGGTCCCGGTCACCGCGCATGTGCGCGCGATATTCCCCGTATTTTGGGGGATCTCTGGCTCAAACAGCACGATATTGAGCACCCTGTCTCCCCCTCCCGGTTACTACTTGGTCAGCGCAGGCTATTGTACTCCAAAACAGCAAGGATTTCAACCTTAAATGTGTAAATACGCGCTAAAACATTCAGTTTTCTTTCTGGAAGCAGCCCCTTCCTTTTCTTTTTATTGCCCCTTTCGTGCGCCGGTGAAATGTGCTATGATGAAGGGCGAATGGAAGAGGAGTGTGAAGCACGTGAAACAACCGCGCAATCCGCGCAGGCTGGTGGTCAAGGTGGGCACATCCACCCTCACCCGGGAGACCGGGAGCCTCAACCTGCAAAACATGGAGCATCTGGCCCGTGTATTGGCCGATCTGGAGGGCATGGGGTATCAGCCCGTCCTGGTGTCCTCCGGCGCCATCGGCATCGGCACCAAAAAGCTGCGGCTGGGGGAGCGCCCCACCGAGCTGCGGATGAAGCAGGCCGCCGCCGCCGTGGGCCAGTGCAGGATGATGCACATCTATGACAAGCTCTTTGCCGAGTACAACCGGACGGTGGCCCAAATCCTCCTCACCGGCGAGGACGTGGAGTCCCCCGTCCGCTCGGAGCATCTGCACAACACCTTTGAGGCCCTGCTGGAGCTGGGGGTGATCCCGGTGGTCAATGAGAACGACTCGGTGTCGTCAGCGGAGATCGAAACCGGCCAGTGCAAGGTGCTGGGCGACAACGACACCCTGTCCGCCATCGTGGCCCGGCTGTGCGGCGCGGGCCTGCTGGTGCTGTTCAGCGACATCGACGGACTGTATGACGCCGACCCCCGCACCCACCCCGACGCCCGGCTAATCCACCAGGTGGAGGCCATCACCCCGGAGCTGCGGGCCATGGCCGGCGGTGCGGGCACCTGGCGCGGCACCGGCGGCATGGCCACCAAGCTCAACGCCGCCCAGCTCTGCCTGGAGGCGGGGGTGGACATGGTCATCGCCAACGGGGCGCGGATGGAGGCCCTCTACGACATCGTGGAGGGGAAGAACGTGGGCACCCGCTTTTCTGCCCGGCGGGGCGCGCTGCAATAGAAAAGAAGGAGGAATCCCATGACTGTACTGGAGACCCAGGGTCTGGCCGCCCGGCACGCGGCCCGGGCGCTGGCCGTGGCGGGTACCGCCAGGAAAAACGCCGCTCTGGAGGCGGCCGCCAGAACCATCGAGGCCCGGCAGGGGGAGATCCTGGCGGCCAACGCCGCAGATCTGGAGGCGGCCATGGCCGCCGGACTCCGCCCCGCCCTGCTGGACCGGCTGGCGCTGGACGAGGGCCGCATCGCCGGCATTGTGGAGGGGGTGCGGCAGGTGGCCGCCCTCCCCGATCCCATCGGGGCGGTGACCAAAATGGACACCCGGCCCAATGGACTGACCATCGGAAAGCGCCGGGTCCCCCTGGGGGTGATCGGCATCATCTACGAGGCCCGGCCCAACGTGACGGTGGACGCCGCAGCCCTCTGCCTCAAGTCGGGCAACGCGGCGCTCCTCCGGGGCGGCAAGGAGGCCTTCCACTCCAACCAGGCCTTTGCGGCCGTCCTGCGGGACGCCCTGGAGGAGGCCGGCCTGCCCCGGGACTGCGTGGCCCTGGTGGCCGATACCAGCCGGGAGAGCGCCAACGAGCTGATGGGCCTGACGGAGTACCTGGACGTGCTCATCCCCCGGGGCGGGGCGGGGCTGATCCGCAGCGTGGTGGAGAACGCCCGGGTGCCGGTCATCCAGACTGGCGTGGGGGTGTGCCACATCTACGTCCACGAGAGGGCCGACCTGGACATGGCAGCCCGCATCCTCTACAACGCCAAGACCTCCCGCCCCTCGGTGTGCAACGCCGCCGAGTGCGTGCTGGTGGACCGGGCAGCGGCGCGGGACTTCCTGCCCCTGGCGTGGGAGCTGCTCCAAACCAAGGGCGTGGAGCTGAGGGGCTGCCCGGAAACCCGGGCCATCCTGGGGGACTGGGTCAAGCCCGCCGCTGAGGCCGACTGGGACACCGAGTTCGGCGACTACATCCTGGCCGTCAAGGTGGTATCCGGCTTTGACGAGGCGGTGGACTTCATCGCCGCCCACGGCACCGGCCACTCCGAGGCCATCGTCACCGCCGACTACTTTGCCGCCCAGCGCTTCCTGGACGAGGTGGACGCCGCGGCGGTGTACGTCAACGCCTCCACCCGCTTCACCGACGGCTTCGAGTTCGGCCTGGGGGCGGAGATCGGCATCTCCACCCAAAAAATGCATGCCCGGGGCCCCATGGGCCTGGAGGAGCTGACCAGCTCCAAATATGTAATCTACGGCACCGGACAGGTCCGGTGAGCATAGGATTCTAGGGGGCCGCCCGGCCCTCCGCGCGGCATAGCCGCTGCGGTTTCGCCTGCGCCCCGCGCCTCCGCGCTTCTTGTCACGCTGCGGCGGCTGCGCGACGGTGTCTAAGCCCCTCCGGCTGTGCAAGCCGGCCTGCGGCCCCTTCGGGCCCTCCGGTCCGTTCGCTCCGCTTTGGGTCTTACCCGCCTGCGCCCCGCGCCTCCGCGCTTCTTGGTACATACGGCTGCCATGCCGTATGAAGGAGGTGCTGACCATGTTGGAATACCGGCTGGAGCCGGAGGGCGGGCTCCTCGTCTGTGCGCTGGGCACTCTGGAGGTGGGGGGCGGTCAGATTGTGGAGTGCTCCCTGTGCCTGTCGGATATCCTGCCCGAGCGGCGGGTGGCCCTGGCGGTGGAGCTTCTGGAGGGCGAACAGCTCCGGGGCACGCGGCTCTATACCGTGCCGCCCCACCATGAGGACGGCCCCGCCGACGTGCGGATAGAGGGCATCCGCTTCTACCTGCCCGGCGGCGCGGGACCGGAGGGGCTGACTCTCCGGTCCGACGCCCACTATATCGACCGGGGTGACCGCTGCGTGTTGCCCTGACCCCTTTGAGGGCCCCTTTGGGGCCCTCAAAATTTATGCTTGCATCTTTCGCCTTCTTTCCCTATAATGTCACTCACTGCGCAATGCGCAGAATCGGACATTGAAGGAGATCGAGAAATGAAACAACAAGTCACTCTGGCGCTGAGCCTCACCCTGGCGGCCGGCCTTCTGGCCGGCTGTGCCGACACGACGGGCGGGAGCCAGCCGACTGGGGCGGCCCAAACATCCCCTGCGGATGCCACACCGAGCGCGGCGCAGAGCGCCGCCTTTACCGACGAGATGAAGATCCCCCATGCCGTGGATCTCTCCCCCGAGGACGGCGCCGACTCCGTGGAGCGGCTGGGCGACCACGCGGACTCCCCCTACTTTGCCCACCCCGACTACTACCACATGCAGTCCAGCGACACCCTCACGATCCTGACCGGCTTCCAGACCATGCAGCAGACCAGCGAATGGGCCTGCGGCGTCACCAGCACCCTGATGGTGCTCAACTGGTATGACCGGCTGGGCGACTGGAACGAGGAGAGCCTGGCCGCCCTGCGCCACTCCCTGGAGGGCACCGGGCTGGCCGGCTACCCCGGCACCACCCTGCGGCAGGCCATGGATATCTTTGACGGCGTGGGCGGATTTACCTATACCACCAACCTGGACTACGAGGACCCCTCCTCCGAGGTCTGGATGGACACCATCCAGGGCTGGCTGGCCGAGGGCAAGCCGGTCATGGTCTGCTGGAACGACTGGGGCGGACACTGGCAGGTGATCATCGGCTACGACACCATGGGCACCGAGACCCAGCAGGACGACGTGTTCATCGTGGCCGACCCCTACGACACCACCGACCACTGTCAGGACGGCTACGGCGTGCTGATGGCGGAGCGCTTCCTGTATAACTTCTCCATGTACGGCGCTTTCCCGGAGGAGGAGGGCGGCAGCGACTTCCTCTTCCTGGTGGCCTCCCCTGCGGAATAAACCAGAAAATCCCGTGCGGCACACACCGCACGGGATTTTTTTAGAACTGGAAGACCGCGCCGATCACCGCCGAGGCGGCGATGAACACGATGGGGTGGAGTTTTTTCAGGGGCTTCACCTGGAGGCACACGAAGATGACCACCGCCAGGGCGATCCCCTTCCACTGGAACAGGGCCGCCGCGCCGCCGGTCTGGAAGGCGCTCAGGTTCAGCAGGGCGATGGAGCAAACCTCCGCCAGCGCCGCGGCGATAAGGGCGGTGGAGGCGGGGCGGATGCCGTAGAACACCGCGTCCACCCCCCGGCTCTCCCGGAACTTCTTCAAAAAGCCCGCGATGACCAGGATGACGAGGATGGAGGGGCACACCAGGCCCAGGGTGGCGATAACGCCCCCCGCGATGCCGCCGGTGTGGAAGCCCACGTAGGTGGCCATGTTCACCCCCATGGGGCCGGGGGTGGACTCGGAGATGGCGATCATGTTGGCCAGCTCTCCGGAGGTGAACCAGCCGGTGCGCTGCCCGATGTCGGTAAGGAAGGGAATGGTGGCCAGGCCGCCGCCGATGGCGAACAGCCCCGCCTTGAAAAACTCAAAGAAGAGCTGAAGGTAGATCACGGCCGCAGCCCTCCTCTCGCCGCCCGGATGCACAGTCCGGCCACGCCGGCGGCCACCACCAGCACCACGGGGGAACAGAGAAAGCTGAGCACGCTCCCCGCCCACCCGGCTGGGAAGGACACAAAGCTGCCGAGCACCGCCAGCACCAGCACCACCGCGAAGACGCCCGCCGTCGGCCCGTCCACCACCGTGCTCTTGCGCAGCTTGAGCACGCTGGACAGGATCAGGGCGCACACACAGGCCCGCACGCCGTTGAAGGCGTGCACCACCACGGGCTGCTCGGCAAAGTTCTGGAGGAAGGCGGCGATGAGCATGATGATGACCAGGCAGGGGAACACCAGTCCCAGGGTGGCCACCACGCCCCCCGCCGCTCCCTTCCGGCTGTGCCCCACAAATGTGGCGGTGTTGACGGCGATGATGCCGGGGGTACACTGGCCGATGGCGAAGTAGTCGGAGAGCTCCTCCTCCGTGGCCCAGCCCCGCTTCTCCACCAGCTCCCGCTGGAGGATGGGCAGCATGGCATATCCCCCGCCGAAGGTGCAAACCCCGATTTTGGCAAAGGTCAAAAACAGGTCGGCATAGATGTTCACGTCACTCCAGCCCCTCCAGCTCCTCCAGCCACAGGGCCGCCACGGCGTCGGAGGGCATGCGCCAGTCGCCCCTGGGAGAGAGGCTGACCGAGCCCACCTTGGGTCCGTCAGGCAGGCAGGAGCGCTTGAACTGCTGGGCGAAGAAGCGGCGGTAGAAGGTACGCAGCCACTGGAGCACGACGGCCCGGGGGTAGGTGCGGCCGAAGGCGTGCTCAGCCAGCCGGAGCACCTTCCGTGGCGGGAAGGCCCAGCGGATGGCATAGTAGAGGAAGAAGTCGTGTAGCTCGTAGGGGCCCACCAGATCCTCGGTCTTCTGGGCGATCTGCCCCTCGATGGCGGGCAGGAGTTCGGGGGAAACGGGGGTGTCCAGGATATCACTGAGCACATGGGAGAGGGCCTCGTCCTCCTCCGCCTTGTCCCCGGCCACATAGGACACCAGACGGCGCACCAGGGTCTTGGGGATGGAGGCATTGACACTGTACATGCTCATGTGGTCGCCGTTGTAGGTGGCCCAGCCCAGGGCCAGCTCAGAGAGGTCTCCGGTACCCACCACCAGTCCGCCGCACTGGTTGGCCACGTCCATGAGCACCTGGGTGCGCTCCCGGGCCTGGCTGTTCTCAAAGGTCACATCGTGGTCGTCCATGGACTGGCCAATGTCCTTGAAGTGCTGTCGAACCGCCGCGCCGATGTCGATGCGCCTGAGGGTGGCCCCCAGCCGCTCGGCCAGCTCCACGGCGTTGTCCCGGGTGCGCTCGGTGGTGCCGAAGCAGGGCATGGTAACGGCAATCATGTCGCTGGCCGGCCGGTCCATCAGGCGCATGGCCACGCTGGTGATGAGGATGGCCAGGGTGGAGTCCAGCCCGCCGGACAGGCCCACCACCGCCGCCTGTGCGCCGCTGTGCTCCATGCGCTTTTTGAGGCCCAGCGCCGCCAGGAGGATGATCTCGTCGCAGTGTTCGCTGCACTCGGCGCCGTCCTCCGGGACGAAGGGCAGGGGGTTGACATGGCGGGTGAGGGTGGTGGTGCACGGCTCCAGGGCGAAGGGGACGGTGATCACCCGGCTGTCCGCATTGGAGCGGAAGGTGGTCAGGCGGCGGCGCTCGTAGTCCAGCCGCTCCACGTCCACCTCGGACACGGTGAGCCCGGTGGCGAAGCGGCGCTCGGCCAGCAGGGCGCCGTTCTCGGCCACGATGTTGTGGCCGTTGAAGACCAAGTCGGTGGTGGACTCCCCCTCCCCGGCGTTGGCGTAGACATAGCCGCACACCAGCCGGGCGGACTGGCCGCACACCAGGCGGCGGCGGTACTCGGCCTTGCCCACCAGCTCGTCGGAGGCGGACAGGTTGAGGATAACGGTGGCCCCCGCCTCGGCCAGGGCCACAGAGGGGGGCGTGGAGGCCCACAGATCCTCACAGATCTCCACCCCCACAGTGAGGCCGGGCATGCTCTCGCAGGGGAAGATCACGTCGGAGCCCAGATAGACCTCCTGCCCGCAGAAGGAGAATAGGCGGTCGCCGGGGCCGGCAGGCTCAAACCAGCGCTTCTCGTAGAACTCCCCGTAGTTGGGCAGGTAGGTCTTGGGTACCAGGGCCAGAATCTCCCCCCGGTGGAGCACGGCGGCGCAGTTGTAGAGCTTGTTCTGGTGCCGCACGGGCAGCCCCACGGCGGCCAGGAGATCCAGGTGCTTGGTGGCCTCCAGGATGGTGGCCAGCCCCTCCTCCGCGCCACGGAGCAGGGTGTCCTGAAGGAAGAGGTCGCCGCAGGTGTAGCCGGTGAGGCACAGCTCGGGCAGGGCCAGCACCCGCACCCCCTGCTTATCGGCCTCCCGCATGAGGGTGAAAATCTGTTCGGCGTTGTAGCGGCAGTCGGCCACCCGGATCTGGGGCGTGCCGGCGGCCACCTTGATGAATCCATCGCGCATAGAAAGGCGCCTCCTTATGGCGTATCATGGTCTGTGCCTTTATGATACCCCAAACCGCAGTGGATTGCAACGCCCGCCCCGGGGATTTACCCCAGCTTGCGGGCGAAGTCGGCCAGAGCTTCGGAGATTTTGAGCTGCTGGGGGCACACTGCCTCGCAGCTCCGGCAGCCGATGCAGGCGGCGGGCCGCTTCTCCTCCGGCAGGGCTTCCACCGCCATGGGGGCGATAAAGCCGCCGCCGGTGAAGGTGTGCTCGTTGTAGAGGGCCAGCAGGCCGGGGATGTCCAGGTGCCGGGGGCAGTGGTCCACGCAGTAGCGGCAGGCGGTGCAGGGAAGCACCTGCTCCCGCACCATGCCGGCGGCCACGTCCAGCAGGGCGGCCTTTTCGGCCTCACTCAGAGGCCGGTCGGTTTCGAAGGTGTCCAGGTTGGCCCGCAGCTGCTCCAGGCTGGACATGCCTGAGAGCACCATAGTCACGCCGGGCACCCCCTGGAGGAAGCGGAAGGCCCAGCCCGGCATGCTCTCCTCCGGCCGCAGGACGGCCAGGCGGGCGGCGTCCCCGTCGGACAGCCTGGCCAGCCGCCCGCCCCGCAGGGGCTCCATCACCCAGATGGGGATATGGCGGCGGTTCAGCTCCTCCGCCTTGGCCCTGGCGCCCTGGAAGTCCCAGTCCAGGTAGTTGAGCTGGAGCTGGCCGAACTCCATGTATTCCCCATAGGCGTCCAGGAAGCGCTGGATCACCGCCAGGGAGCCGTGGGCGGAGAAGCCCAGGTGCCGGATGCGCCCGGCCTCCTTCTGGCGGAGCAGGTACTCCAGCACGCGGTTGTCCGGGTCCAGATAGGGGCCCACGTTGCGCTCGTATACGTTGTGAAAGAGGTAGAAGTCGAAGTAGTCCACGCCGCACTTCTCCAGCTGCTCCTCGAAGATGGCCTCCACCCTGTCCGGCCGGATGTTGGACACGTCGTAGCCGGGGAATTTGGAGGCCAGGAGCCAGCTCTCCCGCGGATAACGGGACAGCACGCGGCCCATCACCCGCTCGGAATTGCCGTTGTGATAGCCATAGGCCGTGTCAAAGTAGTTGGCCCCCCGCTCCATGGCCAGGGCCACCATCTCGGCCACCGCCGCCTCGTCCACGTCGCCGTCCCCACCGCCGGGCAGCAGAGGCAGCCGCATGCTGCCGAAGCCCAGCATGGGCAGGCGCAGGTTTTGAAAGTCCTTGTAGATCACGGAATGTCACTCCCATACATTGATTTCAATTTACCTTACTCCCTGGAGTACACTCCAAGTCAAGCCTTTTTTCCAAAAACACCGAAAAGCCCCGGCCAAAGGCCGGGGCTTTTCGGGTGTGTGTTGTGTGTCTTGCAAAGGTGTTGGAGAGGGATAAGAGAGGAATTGGTTTGGGAGGATGGTCTCATTCGATTCATCTCTGAATCTGTCTGTATCATACCGTGTAAATAAGACTAAATCGTGTCTTTAATGTGAATAAACTGTAAATATCAGTTTTTTATGTATTGGAGGCGGGATGTCACCCGGTCAGATCGGCGGGCGGGGACAAGCCCCGCCCATACAGTGCCGCGTATCATGCGGAACTCGATATGCCCCCAACCAGGCAGGGGCGGCCCTTGGGGCCTCCCGCGGGCGGGGACAAGCCCCGCCCCTACAGCGCCGCGTATCATGCGGAACTCGATATGCCCCCAACCAGGTAGGGGCGGCCCTCGTGGCCGCCTGCGGGCGGGGACAAGCCCCGCCCCTACAGCGCCGCGTATCACGCGGAACCCGATATACCCCAACTAGGTAGGGGCGGCCCTCGTGGCCGCCCGCGGGCGGGGACAAGCCCCGCCCCTACAATGCCGCGTATCACGCGGAACCCGATATAACCTCCAGCCAGGTAGGGGCGGCCCTCGTGGCCGCCCGCGCTCCGGGATAAAGTGGACTCTTGACTTTCCTTCCCCTCAGTGATATAGTAGGTCCGTTCAAATTGGCTTTGACGGAGACGAACCCGCACAGCGGCGGACAGAGAGGGGCGCGCACGGTGGAAGCGCCCCACGACACGCGGCGGCTGTACCACTCCCGAGCCGCCCGGGATGACCGGGCCGGGGCTTTCCCGTTACAGGAAGTCACAAGCGGCCAGTTGCCACGCTGCACGCCCTCTGCGGCGGCCAGCTGTTCCACGCTGTGCCGAACCTGCCGCCGGGCTTTGCCCGACCGTTCGTTCGGCCTGCGCGTGTTGCGGTTGTCCTGCCGGGCGTCTCTGTGTCTCTGGCAAGCAGGGTGGAACCGTGGGACGTATGACAGCGCCTCACCCCTGACACACTCAGGGGTGAGGCGTTTTTTGCTGTAACCCCGCCGCATTTTTACCGGGGCGGGCGCCGTGTGCCGCCCCACAGACGAGAAGGAGGTTATCAGAATGTCCGAAGAGAACAAGAACAGTGAATTTTCCTTTGAAAACGAGAGCTACCGCAAGACCTACTGGCACACCTGCTCCCACATTCTGGCCCAGGCGGTGAAGCGCCTGTACCCGGAGGTAAAGCTGGCCATCGGCCCCTCCATCGACGAGGGCTTTTACTACGACATGGACTCCCCCTTCCCCTTCACTCCGGAGATCCTGGAGAAGCTTGAGGGAGAGATGCGCAAGATCTGCAAGGAGAAGCTGAAGCTGGAGCGCTTTGAGCTGCCCCGGGAAGAGGCCCTCAAGTTCATGGAGGAGAAGGGCGAGCCCTACAAGGTGGAGCTGATCCATGATCTGCCGGAGGACGCCCACATCTCCTTCTACAAGCAGGGCGAGTTCACCGATCTGTGCGCCGGCCCCCATCTGGACTCCACCGGCCGGGTCAAGGGCAACGCCATCAAGCTGACCGCCTGCAACGCCGCCTACTGGCGGGGCGACTCCAGCCGCCAGACCCTCCAGCGCATCTACGGCATCGCCTTCCCCAAGAAGGACGAGCTGGACGCCTACCTCCAGCGCATTGAGGAGGCCAAGAAGCGGGATCACCGCAGGCTGGGGAAGGAGCTGGGCCTGTTCACCATTATGGACGAGGGCCCCGGCTTCCCCTTCTTCCTTCCCAAGGGCATGGTGCTGAAGAACACCCTCATCGACTACTGGCGGCAGGTGCACAAGCGCTACGGCTATGTGGAGATCTCCACCCCCATCATGCTCAACCGCTCCCTGTGGGAGCGCTCCGGCCACTGGGACCACTACAAGAACAACATGTACACCACCGTCATCGACGAGGAGGACTTCGCCGTCAAGCCCATGAACTGTCCCGGCGGCATGCTGGTCTACAAGAACGAGCCCCACTCCTACCGGGATCTCCCCCTGCGGGTGGGCGAGCTGGGCCTGGTGCACCGGCATGAGCTGTCCGGCGCCCTCCACGGCCTGTTCCGGGTGCGCTGCTTCACCCAGGACGACGCCCACATCTTTATGACCCCCGACCAGCTCAAGGACGAGATCAAGAACGTGGTCAAGCTCTTTGACGAGGTGTACTCCGTCTTTGGCCTGCACTATGAGATCGAGCTGTCCACCATGCCGGAGGATCACATCGGCACCGTGGAGCAGTGGGAGCACAACCAGGACATCCTGAAAGAGGCCATCACCGAGATGGGCAAGACCTACGTGATCAACGAGGGCGACGGCGCCTTTTACGGCCCCAAGCTGGACTTCCACCTGGCCGACTCCCTGGGCCGCACCTGGCAGTGCGGCACCATCCAGCTCGACTCCCAGCTCCCTGAGCGCTTTGAGCTGGAGTACGTGGGCGCGGACAACGAGAAGCACCGCCCCATCATGATCCACCGGGT